>Ga0307507_10001116_pt1 | contig 59626 bp, 28 predicted proteins | sample 7_EM_MG_FD_207223 | JGI IMG/M metagenome (GOLD analysis project Ga0307507, IMG submission 207223) | Populus trichocarpa ectomycorrhiza microbial communities from riparian zone in the Pacific Northwest, United States - 7_EM | ecosystem: Host-associated > Plants > Roots > Unclassified | place... | reverse complement strand
TCGAAGCTCAGATCCAGAGCCAACGCAGAGACGTCGCACAGCGTGCGGACAGGACCTGGTGGTGGTTGTGGGCGTTAAGGGCGGTGGTGAAAAATTTTCAGATGGTGAGATCTTGAAAACCACCACTATTGGCCCTCTACAATATAACGACTACTACTGTTCTCCTATCCAGGGCACCTATACGATCCAATATGGATGGATAGTACTTAATAACATCCCCTAACCCCTAAATTAAAAGCATTAACAACCTTACATTGATAAAGAAGTAAACGCGCGAACAAACGAACGTATAAGCAAATATACGGCCCCTCCTAACCCCCAGGGCGGTCGCCCGCGGAGCATACGGTCACTCGCCGTACTGCCATAATACTACTAAAACCGTTAGCCGGATAACCCCGTATGGTTTTCCTTATCTCCTCTTGACGGAGTGGTGCCCTTAGAGAGGGCCTAGTGACTAGGGCCTAGGCACAAAAGATACCCAGGTACACACATCCCGCTTTTGTCTTTTGGTATTAGGATGGTAGAACGGATAAATCCCCCTTACGCCTTCAATGGCTCTAGGGGGGGGGGGAGGCAAGGCGTATATGGCAATAGTTAACAAGAGATAGCACACAGGGGATAGTTAAGATATGGGAAAGGCAGCAACAAATACACAGCAATTAATTGGCAAGGCCTAGCTAGGACGTAGTGAACCCTAGCTTTGGATAAGCTAGAGAAGGAAGTAGTGGTTCCCAAGGAGTTCAAAACATCTAAAGAGGAGGACGTGCTGTAGGCCCGCAGGGCCGCAGCTACGTGCAAATATAGCAAATTGGGGTTTTTCATCCTACTAAGGCTGCTTATAGGGTTTTTCCTCCCCCAACTACAGGGGTTTTCTTCCTGTAAATACATAAGTTTTCCCCCCTGTGCGGAGTAGTCTGCGTGGGCCAGTAGGATCCGTATTAGACATTAATTAAAGAGTTACTACTAATATATGGCCCTAAAAGTCTACAATATAATATAGAGCATTAATAAATGATTAAATAGCTAGAGGAACATCTATAAACTAGCAAAATAATTAGAGCTACTAAACGTATAAGGGTTTAGGCCACACTATAATTTTATTTAAGCTATTAAACCTATCTCTTCTAGCTTTATAGGAGCACTAGAAGTAGACTTTATTTAAAAAAAACAGAAGGACAAAGCCGCCCCATCTATCATTAATCTTATTAAAGAATTTAAGGAATACTACCACATGTAGTAAGCATCTTCTACTACTACCACTACTGCTAATAACTTTACATTTACAACCATTTAAAATAATTCTAATTTAAATTTAAGGTGGCATAAAGAATGTATATATAGCCTCGTATATCAATACAATAACTATTACTATATTATTAAGTATAAGCGCCCTTAAGAATAGAGACCAAGGGTAAACATTTAAAGAAAATAGATAAAATAATCTTATCTATACCTTGGGTTAGCCCTATAATTAAATGGATTTAAAAAGAAGAACTAAAAGTAAAGAATATAAAAACAATTAATTTTAATTCTAAAATTAGCCCAGCTTCTATAACACTACCAACCTATAATACTGCTGCGTTTAGTACTGGTTAAACTCTATTCAAACTCCAGAATACCTAGATACTTAACCCTAGAGCAAATACCTACATATATAACAATAAACAAGACTTTACATTCTCCTACTTAGTAGCAAAAGATAACCACCTAATTATTAGCGGAAATTTTAAAAAGATTCAAGCCTACGAAATAGTAACTATTACTATTAATATACCTACTAGGAAGTTAAAAATAAAGCTATCCCATATAGTACTAGTACCCACCATATTTATAAATATCGTAGCACTTTTAAGAGCTACTAATAATAAGATCCATTTTGACTTAGGACGAAATATACTATACTGTCTAGCAACTAGCAAAATAGTTTGCTATACAAAACGACTAGGGGGCCATTAGGCACTAATATATAGAGAGTTAACAAATACCCTAGATTTAACTTAATTAACATTCTTAACCTTTAAGAGATACCAGCCTATATTAGCACTAGTTATAATAACCGCAACGTTACCAAATATAATGTCTATAACGTTACTATAGTTATTAAATATAGCGCAGCCGGCAGCCTATATAAAGAAGATAACCTATTAAAGATATAAGAAGCAATTTAAATTAGGAAATAAACTTCATAAGTATCTAAAAAAGAGCTGTAAATATACTTAGCAGCAATAAAAGACTTAACTAAGTACAACGGCTTTATCCAGAGCCTTACTAGAAGCACCACGTACGACATAATCGACGGCTATATTTAAAGCCTTATCATATTAAACAACGACACTGTCGCTTAACTAGATTTAAATATCTACCTCGGGTTCCACCCTAAGCGTCTACCTCGACCACAGATTAAATAACTACCTTAGGCTCTACCTTAACTACCTATACAACGTCTACCTCAACTACAGCTTAAATAACTACCTCAACTACAGATTAAAAAAGATCTACCTTGATTATAGATTAAATAACTACCTTAAGTATAGATTAAATAACTGCCTTAAATACAGATTAAATTACTACACCATAAGGACTTTAAGATAATATCTTAGATATAATTAAAGCAGTCCCTATCTAGCCTATAACGGCACCAGCCTATATTGGCACTAATTGCGACGACCGCAACGTTATTAAATATGACGTCTACAACGTCATTAGAAGCCCTACGAGCAACACAGCCAACGGCCTTATTATTACCCTACCCTATACCACTTCTAATATTGTATCTAAAATTTCCTTTTTTAGTACAGTTTTTAGTTTTACTTATTTTCTATAGCTTTAACTACACCATTAAATCTAGGGGGGTAGGTAACAGTTTACTAGCACTACGCTAAGATATAAGATCGTCGCCTAAGAGGCTCCAAGACAGGATCAACCCTACCCTCGTATATCTTGGATACGGTTAAATATTGAGTTATAGACTTTGGAGTTTGGGGTCTACTTTCATGTATTTAGTTCACTTAATTTCTATAGATTTAGAATTAAGTTGCCTGTTTAATTCACCACACTGCAAAAGCTTATAATAAGTCCTATTACCCAAAATCTATTCTTAATATTCTGCTTTAAGAAGACTAATATATATCTACGTGGGTAGATATTAAGAAACTTGTCCTTATTAATGTAAAAGCCTCCTTAGCGGGCGTGCTCCCCAACCTTATATCTATATACTGTTTTAAAAGAAGAGAAGCAGCTAATATTAAGAGACTATAGGAGATAGGACGTATACGCAGGTATATAGAGGCTGATAATCTTGTTCTCTGTATAATACTAGTTAAACTTAGTCGTAGTATAGCTACTGTAGCTGTTAAGGATAAGTAGATATATTAGCAAAATGTTTTTACCTCCTAATAGTACTAATAGCTCCTAATAGCTCCTATTAGGGCTGTTAGGAGCTTTAAAAGATACTTATACTTAGCATCTTATTAGGACCTAGTTGTAACGGAACCTTATAGCAGGAACTACGGTGGATTCGTTAATGGGCTAGGTATGTAGGTATAAATATAAGTCAATAACGTAATAATAACTGGTGGAGTGGTTGCCCAACAGATTAACTCTAATTGTATTCTGAGATTTACTATAAAGAGAGAACTATCTGGGTAGGGACTATGGTCCTTTAAATACACAACCGTATGCCTAAGAAACCCCTTTGCTACGTGAGGTACGTAGCGTACGTAGTATACGTAAGTACGTTTGCTACGTTCGCTATGTTCGCTACATACAGGTTACGTAACTTAGTTACTACTCCTCGTTACATAGTTCCACCGGCTCTATCTTAGACCGTGCTTATATTAACTAACTAGCTTCCTCTAACTCCTCTCCAAGTAGTTATAATATTATACTTAAGCTGTCTATAATACCATCTCCCTCCTCTTTATCTTTATCCTTAAAGATTCCTAATATCTCTAAGTCGTCTACTAGAGGTATAATATCCGTCTAATTAATTTGGTTAATATCTTTACTTATTATACCTAAAGCATCTTCTTCCTTATACTCGCAGCGTCGTGCCCATACTGTTATATTAATACTTTTAACTAGTATTATAATAGGTCCCTGTTCTCGCTGCTTAGAGAAGGGGTTAGTATATATTACGATTGTAACTCTGTCTGGTTGCCAACCTTCCTCCTATTTAGAGTGTACTAAGTCTAACATATACTCTATCTATAACATTTGTTCAGTGTTTAATAGTAAATATACACGTTCTATTACTCTTAACAGCCCTTAAGTACCCTTATTAATTGCTGCTAGGGTCCTATATTTAATCTACCGCTAACTCTTTTAAGCAGGAGCTGTCGTAAGCCTGTGTTAATCTCTAACGTTTGCGAGATAACAAAGACCGCGCCCATAAGGAGGAACGCCGCCTCTTTAAGGCTCGTCTCTCTGCCTCTGCTCGTTTGTCTTATCTTAAGAAGGTTTATAAGAAGGTCCGTTCTAAGAAGTAGAAACTTATTTAATAGGGTCTAGCTAAGCTAGGTAATGAAAGGGTAGTGTCTCTAAAGAAGGAAACAACTCTAAGTAATATAGTAGTTGCTCTTCCTAGGTCCCCCTTAAGTAACTCGTTCTTTAGCGATCCTTCTTTATTAATATTTCCTAACCTATTCTCTTCTAATACTCCTATACCTTTCCCATAGCGTTCTCTAGGTTACTTAGTGGTTCCTAGGTAGTCTTACTATAGCCTATCTACTTTACTTTATACTATATTTCATTATCTATGTCCTTATAACTAATAATCTTTAAAACTTACTATTTGTTCTCTTCTTACCCTCTATATGTGTCTGCTTCGTAGACTAGTGGCTTAACATTCCCATATACTAGCTCTAGCATTATAATATGCTGTATAGAGTAGATCTTTATTTTGGCTGGTAGATTCAACTTATATATAACTAATAAAATTCTTTACTTAATTTTGAAAGGTCCTAGTCTAATGTGGTCCAACTTCTTACTTAGTTATTGTATAATTACAGCACCTATCGTACCAACCGCGTGCCTACGCGTTCGGTACGCCAGGTACGCGTTTACGCGTTTGGTGCACCAACCACTCGCTTACGCGTCTGGTGCACTTATAAAGCACTGACTAATTAGGGGGAGGACGCATCAGTATATAGACCACGTAGTCTGCTTTATACAATCAGGAGTCACCACCATCCCAAAGAGTATACAATACTATACGTATTTCGTGCCCCGGGATACGACTCACTTATGCTATTAAGTTAGTACGAACACTAATCAGTAAGCGCGCATAGATCAGCAATTACTCAACACCTCCCACCGAGCGATATATACGACAGCGACCACCCGTTTAGACTCCTAGTACGACCTGCTGGAAGGTCGGAAGTTGGGGATTACGGACTATTACCAACTCTGTATACTTATTTAAGTCTTAGTACGGTTTACCGGAAGTTATAGACGCGAATACAGACCTTTACGGAACCCCCTATCCTTAACCCTCTTCAAACCTCAAACCCCTATTCCTACTACACCCTCCCTTAATACCCCCAACCTCTTTTTGGACCCCTTATGGAGACCCCTACCCTTTTACGAACTGTTATGGACCCGTTAATCACCTTTACGGACCACTATAAGACCCCTCGAACTGTTATGGACCCGCTAATCGATTTTACGGACCGTTACAAGACCTCCCCCACCCGCTATAAGCTACTATGACCCGCCACAGCTTATATAGACATACAACGCTATATAATATGGTAGATACAAGCAAGCAAATCAGCGAAGGTTAAAAGAAGTGGAGCCAAGGAGTCGACCTCACGTCTACAGACGACGTCAACGACTACATTAATTTCAAAATCCTTAAATACGGACACTATAAGCTTCTGAATGACGACCTATAGGAGCAATATAAGGAAGACTTTACGGACTTTATGGAAGCTATTCTTAAGGCTTATAACCCTACTGCTATCTGTAACCTACGAACCCTTTTACGTCACTAAGGTGTATGGGTTGAAAAGGATAAATAAGTTACTATTACACGGTCCTTATACAACATAATACAGGAGGAGGACCAAACGGAATAGACTAAAGAGAAAATCCTAGACTAGGTTAAAGCTACGAATAATCTCTCTGCTTCTCCCAAACTTAATGGCATTGCTGGCCTTATACCTGACCTACTTAACTAAATTTGTCCTATAAACCCAAGCGATTTTGGAATTAATCTTATGGGCCAAAGCACACCCAGTACCTAAGTTACGGACTGTAATACCCCCGTAAACCAAAATATGGACCAAAACCCTTCCGTTGACAAAGCTATAGATCCGTAACCTGCCTAAGTCACAGATCCGCAAGCTATATATCCGCAAACCATATATCCGCAAGCCATATATCCGCAAGCCACAGATCCGCAAGTTACAGATCCGCAACGCACCTAAGTAAAGACCTATGGTAAGGAGCTAGCTAACCTAGCTAAGCTCTACACCAACGAATCCAAGTATAGCGGTGAAAACGACAACTTTGACTATAAACTAACTATCTTTACGGACCTCTGTCAGAAGGCTGATATTCCTAAATAGGAGTTTAGCCAAGCCTACTCTACTATGCTGCGCGGCCTAGTACTTAACCACTACTACACTAACCTTAAGAGTAACCCCCTTGGTGTTCCCTTTAATAAGCTATGCGAAGCTACCCGTAACTACTTTAAAGGACTGGAATATAAGCGTGATATCCTTACCTAATGGAATGTAACCAAGCTACGGACCGTAATCGACAAGAACACTGAAAAATTGACTATAGAGTGCCTGTAAATTCTTATTAAAGACCTCCGGTACCTACAGCACGGCCTTAACGCTAAGCTTTAAACAGACGACTTCCTGCACAATAAACTTATTACGGCCTGCCAGGAAGTAGAGCCCTGTAAGTACGCCTACTATAAGCCTGCAGATACCTTAGCTGGCCTTATTAATAATTTACGCTCCTCTATTATAACGTACGAAGTCTTAAACCCACCAGGCAGCACGCAAGCCTTTATTACAGATATTTAATATCTATAAACAGACTTAGACGTCTACTTTACGGACCGCCGCTACCGCTAGCAGCACCCGTACTAACTAAGTCCTACCCGTAACCCCCGCAGCAACCCCCGTATAAAAATATACCCCCGCAGACAAACCAGCCAGAAGTGCTTTGTGTGTAGTAAGGAAGGATGTTGGTCTATAAGGCATACCCAGGAAGAACGTAATAAGTCTAGGAAGAGACTTAATAGCCGTATTAGCCAGTTTATTTTGGAATATAAAGGAGAGGAAGTAGAAGAGCCCCCTAATAAGTTAATAGAAGCCCTTATAATTGACTTTAACTTAGACGCTTAGGAATAAGAGACCTTAGAGACATTCCTAACCACTTTTAGACCTTTTACGGATAGCTAAGCCTTTAATATCACGACCGTATTAGCCGACCGTTCCTTTATACATTCAGTTGCGCCCAAAAACCATTCCGCAAGCACCCCTATTATGGACGTTATAGATTACAAGCAGGACCCATTTACATATATTACCACAGAACGCTATACCCCTAAGGAATTCTACGGTGTTATAATTAACATAGGCGCCTCTAAGAAGTCTACTATAGGTTACGGACAATACCTTGCATATAGGACTACCGCAAATGATAATACGGATATTGACACTATGTAAACTGGGGCTGTAAATGTCTAATTTAGCATTGGCTTAACTGCATTAATTGGATTAGTTGCAGTTAAGACCCTAATTGGCCTAGTTAACTTCTATATAGTAAAAGCAGACACCCCTTTCTTACTTTGCCTTGCGGACATGGATAGGTTACAGGTTTACTATAACAATATTACGGATACCTTAATCGGCCCTATAACTGCCCTAGGAAGCAAGCATGTTACCCTACTAATTACACGACGATTTGGACACCCGTTCCTTATATAGGGAGAGACTTTATGGACCTACATTTAGGAATCTTTTAACTATAACCCGTGCTACCTTACCAGTACGGAGATCCACTGTTTGCATTATTGTTTTAGCCACCCGTTAGCCGAAAAGCTATATAGAGTCCTTAAATGCTTTGGACATAACGACGTTAATAGAAAGGTAGTTAATTACCTAACTAAATACTGCTCCTACTGCTAGAAATACGGACGTTCCCTAGGCCGATTTAAGTTTACCCTTTATAAGGATCTTAACTTCAACTATTTAGTGTATGTAGACATTATGTATATTAACGGCAGCCTAGTATTATATATAATTAACAAGGCAACCCGCTATTAAGCCGCCCGTTAGTTGCAAAATATATCCGTAAAGCACACTTGGGATATTTTACGGACCTGCTAAATTAATACGTACATTGGACCTCCTAAGTATATCACCTACGACGCCGGTAGGAACTTCATTAGTAAGGAATTCCAGTAGTATGCTATGGCCATGGCTATATCAACAAAAGCCGTTCTAGTTAAGGCGCATTGGTCTGTTGGGCTTATTAAGCGAGCTTATCTAGCCCTATAGAGAGCTTACTAGATTATTATGGACAAGTGCAAGGACATCTAAAGGGAACTGGCTCTATAGATGGCCGTAAAAGCCGTTAACAACACTGCTGGCCCAGATGGACTAGTACCTACCCTTTTAGTCTATGGAGCCTACCTAAGGATAAGTAGCCTAAATCCTCCTACCCTATTTATTATGGAACGAGCAGCTGCAATACGGAAGGTGATGGCCGAGATAGTTAAGCTACGGGCTAAATAAGCTATTAATAACGCCCTGTACTACTGCAACGGACCTAATATGACCCCAGTACACGACCTCCCGCTTAACTCTGAAGTCCTTATATGGCGTAAAAGCGGTAAGTGGACTGGACCCTACTGTTTACTGGCTGTAGAAAATAAGACATGCTGTGTATAACTTCCTAGTGGCCTAACTAGCTTTAGGAGCACGTCTATAAAACCCTACTTTTGGCCTAAAGATACCTATGACGTTAAGCTAGACGAACTAGAAGCAACTGCTAAGCCAGATAAACTGGAGGTAACCGCCAAACTAGATAAACTAGAAGCGACCGCCAAACTAGACGAGCTAGAAGCACCCTTGCCTACCCTAAAAGTCCTCCAGAAACCTACTAAACCCGCTATACCTACCGTAAAGCGCGGTTAAGGACGCCCCTGAAAGTACCCTATAACTAAGAACACTATAATAGAGACTTACCTAACCTCCGCAGGAATATTCGCAAGGCAATCTCTGCCTGCGGATATATTAGTTCTAGTATAGGAAACCCCCTTTATGGACTTACGATATAAAGAGATTAACGGACTACTTAAAAAGGGCATCTTTGCGGTTATAATGGAGAAAGACGTTCTATAAGGCGTCTGTATATTTAACTTACGCTTTATTAACGAAATTAAGCACCTGGGTACTAACAAAGCTTTTAAAAAATTAAGGCTTGTTGTACAAGCCTATAACAACTAAGGGAAGGGCTTAGTTCTTACGTAATTGCCTATAATTTAACGAGTTAGCCAACGGATTATACTTGCACTTACGCCTGGACTATAGCAAAGCAAACCCGTAGCTCTTTACCTATGGGATATCTCGCAAGCCTATATACAGTCTAATACCTACCTAAGTAGGGATATCTTTATACGGCTACCCCCCGAGCTCAACCTACAACTAGGAACAATCCTATGGGTTATAAAACCTCTGTACGGAGTACCAGAAGCTAGAAACCATTGGTTTAAAATATACTACTAGCACCATATTAGTAAACTTAAAATGGAACAGTTAACCTACAACCCCTGCCTCTTATACAGCCTATTAAACGGCCTCGGTATTGTTGGACTCCAAATAGACGATACCCTATTCCTAGTAGACTAGACCTTTATGGACGCTGAAGAAACTGAACTATAAAAGGCCAAGTTCTTAGCAAAGCTGTAAGAGTAGCTAACTAAGCAGAATCTGATTAAGTTTAATGGAGGCCTAATTATATAAAAGGGCAACCTAATTAAGCTAACTTAGGAACGCCAAGCCTAAAACCTAAAGCCCGTTATAGTAAAGCCTATGGACCTTACCAGTTCCCGCGGAGAGACCTATAAAACCGTAAATATAAAGGACTAATACGCTGCATAGCGTGCAAGAGGCGCCTATATAGCCATAGTCTGCCAACCCGAATCTGCCTACGACTTGTCCTTTGCGGCCCAGGTAGTAGATCCGCAAGAAGAAAATGTCAAGCAGCTTAATAAGCGCATTTAATGGCAAATTAACAACGCAATAAGAGGACTTACTTTTGTACCACTAGACCTAAATTCCCTTAGTGTAATGGCATTTACAGATGCCTCCTTTGCTAATAATAAAGACCTATTATTACAAATCGGCTTTATGATTGTACTTACGGACCGCAATTAGGACGCAAATATACTATACTGGTCTTTAATTAAGTGCAAACGAGTAACCCGCAGTGTACTAGCTTCTGAGCTATATGCACTAGCCTATGGCTTTAATATAGCAGCCGCAATTAAATTAACGGTCTAGAAGATTCTATAACTAGAGCAGTTACCCCTGGTTCTATGCACCGATTTAAAGTCCCTCTACGACTACCTAGTTAAACTAGGTATAATATAAGAGAAAAGGCTTATGGTCGACCTTATATGCTTATATCAGGCCTATGAACGGCGCGAGATTATAGAGGTTAAATGGATTAGCAGCGGAGACAACCTAGTAGACGCTATGACTAAGGCAAAGCCGTGTTAAGCTCTTAAAACCCTAATTAACACAAATAAGCTTAACCTAGAAGTTATAGAATGGGTAGAACGGGACTAATGGAGCACCTACGGTACGTCTACGGCCCGTTGGAAGGCCGTATGGCTCGTTATACGGTACAGGTGGAAAACGGTGGAAAGCTACGGTGGAACTTGGTGGACTCACGTTGTTGGAATTACAAGGTCATAAGGTCACAGCGGAGGTGTCTTGAGGGTCTATTTGATGATAGAGATGACGCAGACAATGAATATTGATTAATTCGTGATGCAGTAGATGCGGTTGATGTCTATATAGATTGCATGCAGAGCTTGACCTCGCAATGTGTCCAGAGCTTAGTCAGCACCTCATCGCTAATTTCTGATACTCCCCCATGCTGACGACGCTCTCCTCGTCTGTCCCAAATAGGCAATTATAAAGCTATTCCCAAATACCTTGCAAGTGCCATTTGGCCTACGTACAGAGGGAAAACCTATAGTAGGCAAAAAACCTCCATAACTTGCCCCGTCTCCGTCCGTTACTGTCTCCGTCAGTTACCAATTCCTAGCGTTGCACAGTGCTTCGTAAATTAGTTAATTGGTAGCTGTTTTATAAGCATATCTCCCGGCTAATCTTTGCCTGGTATATATACCACTTTAAGTCAACCTCGCTAAACCATGTTGTTTTGTACAAAGAGGTATTAAGTCTTGATATACTTGGCTTTCTGGTAGTATTTTATATCATATAAAAGGTTGACCGTACCCTTATTATTACAGTAGAGCGTAGGGATAAAAGGGTTGTTGTTATCTCTCTCTTCTAAATCTCTTGTTAGCTTTTTAAGCCATACTACTAACCTTACTCCTTTTAATGCCGCCATAATCTCTGCTTCTATTAAGCTTAATGCCGTTAACTTCTGCCTTTAAGCCATCCAGATCACTGCTTCCCTATAGCATATAACTGCTATGCCTTAGAATGATATCCGATCGTATTCTGTTCCCCATATAGCATTAGTAAAGATATTGTAACCAGTAGGTAACGTAAGCTTGCATAGAGGAAGGTAGACTGCTTAACTTAAGTAGGTAATTCCTGCTTCGAGAGTGCCGTTTAGATATTATAGTAGCTGCTTACTTAAGCGGTAATGCGATTCTTCTAGTGCTACTATAAACCTAGCTAACTAACTAACAGTGTAGCTAGTATTAGGACGTGTGCAGTTTAAGAGGTAGATTATAGAGCTAATAATCTGCTAATACACTGTCGCATCGTCGTACTTAAGGAGGCTTTTGATATTGGGCTTTAGGACAGTACCTACTAGTATTAGTAGCTTGGCCAGATTGCAGTTATCCATTTTTAGCTATTTAAGTAGCTTCTTAGTGTACATCGTCTAATATAGCTTAAGGGTTCGGTTCGTACGATCTCGCTTAATTTGGAAGCCTATAAATACTTCTATAGGACCTAGGTCTTTGCATCTCTATTCTCTTAAAATTCTTATCTTTGTAATATTAAGGTATTGGCGCTTTCCTGCGATTAGCATATTATTAATAAATAGCAAGATATATACTTTATTTCCTATAAAGAGATTGGGGTTAGTATTAGCTGCTTTTAAACCTATACTTTTAAAGAACTTCTTAACCATCTAAAACCATTCTCTCGGTGCCTGCTTTAGGCCATAAAGTGACTTATTTAGCTTTAAGTAGACGTCTTTTACGCCCTTAAGCTCAGGTTCGAAGTCTCTTAATAGGTTAGGAATCTGCATATAAATCTATTCTTATAACGGCGGGTTTAAGAATGCAGTTTCGACATTAATATGGTTAAGCTTAAGGTCCTTAGCTGCTACCTTTGCCATTAGGAACCTAAAGGTGTCGTATTATACAATAGACGCAAATATCTTAAAATAATTAATATTGGGGGTCTGCTTATCTTCCTAAATGCACAGTCTTACCTTCTTGCGAATTACTTCTCTCTTAGCATTATACTTATGCTTTAAAACTAGCTTGCTTAGGAGTAATAACCTTCCTTTTAGTACTCTCCCCCTTATAATAGTATAGGTGTACATCCTTTTAAGTAAGAGGAATTCTTCAAAGATAGCTTTTATCTAGTTAGGAGCGTCCTCCCTTAAGGCCTAATCTAACTTAATAGCGTTAAAAGGTGCTATAGGTGCTCCTATAGAGGTAGTGTTCTTAGCTTCTAGGTAAATAGCTTTTATAGCTATTACTAACTAAACTACCGTATTGTTAAAAACCCTTATATTTAGTAACCTTCCAGACCTTATTCTCTGCGCATAAGAAATGCGTATTAATGTGCTTTATACAGGCGTCCCACCCTTAGCATTACCTTAATTTAAGCGTCCCACTTAATCTTAACCTGGGCTTCCCACTTAATTAAAGTGGCCTACTTGGTCTTAACCTAGGCTTCCTACTTGTTTGGAGTGGCCTACTTAGTTACTATCTAGCCTACTTATAGTTCTCGCAACTAGAGTCTTTGTTAGCGCGTTTAAGGTAGTAGGGGGAGGTGTAGGTTAGTTTGCGGCTTGGCTTATAGCGTAATTTAAGCGTCCCGTTTAATCTTAATCTGGGCTTCCCACTTAATCTAAGCGGCCTACTTAGTTACTATATCTTGTAGCTTGCACCTAAGATGCTCTATAAGGGAACCTATACTTGTTTACTTTAGCATCTCCAAATAGCTCAATTGCTTGAGTATATAGGTTTATTATCTTAAATTAACTACTCCCTTTTAACCCCATAAAAACGTAGTTAGGTTTTATTCTCGAATTATACTTCCTAGGGTATTTCTTAAGCGTATTAATTAGATTGGCGTAACACCCAAAAATAACTAGATTCTTTAAGTTAGGAACTTATTAGGTGTATGCCTTATAGGGTATAATAGCACCACTATACTTATCGTTAAATGGAAGTGCTGAGGTGGGTACTTAATTCTTAATCCAGACAGTATACTTAACTGCATAGCACTAGAGTTTAACTAGTATATTTCCTTAAAATAGAAGTGACCTTGTTTTGCAGTTAACTGTATAGATCGCGCGCTTAATTGCGCCATTGTATAAGTGCTTATATGGCGGACAAGGTTTAAAGTTAATACCCTAGGGTATTAGTTCGTCTTAAAATCTATAGCCAAACTCCCCCTTTCTATTATCCGCTTAAATCTATATAGCTTTATTACCAGTGAACCTCTCTACCCTTGCGATAATCTCTTTAATATACGGCAGTACCTCTTTAGTTCGGAGGGTTTTAAGAGGAATAACCCAAGTATAGCGTATGGCGTCGTCTAGGGCTAGGAGGTAGTAGTTATAACCTCTAATTAATATACCAATTTGTCCCGTAGTATCTAGGTATAGCCCTTAACTAGGTATCTTTTTACGCTTAGTCGTCTTCTTGCTTAGTATTTCTTACATCTTCCCAGCTAGATAAGCTTCGCATGTACTCTTACTAATTAGTACTACTCTCTTCTTAAGCTTTATGCCTAGTAAGGAGTGCTGTAGCTTAAACAGGTTACTGTAATTTGTATATCCAGTTTGGCGGTACTATAGCTCAGCATCTGTTTCACTGACATTTGGTTATAAATCGTATGCTTTTACTGTCGCATTAAATGCTTCCTAATGCTTTTATAGCACGTAGAGGTTGTTCCTTATAGTGGCCTTAAACGTTGTATCTAATTTATGCTTGCCAGTAGCTTAATCGTCTGGGTTAAATATAATTAAGTAGCCTTCCTAAGTGAGAGTTCTTACTAAGATTAGCTTAATTGACTTAAATAAAGGTACAAGCCAGATGTCTTTTAGCTTTAGGGTACCAATTTAAACTTAACCGTAGCCTATAGTAGGGATAACGGTCCTATTTATAGTACGGACCTGTTGTAGCGTATTCCATCTCTTCAAGTATATTAGGTCTGATTGGTTACTAGTAAAGTGCTTAATTGCTCCTAAGTTAAGAGCCTAAGCTAGAGACGTCGTTGTAAGTATAGCATATTTAGGGTTAGGGTTAAGGTAGATTAAATCGCTATTAAATTCTTCCTTAGCTATTGCTATATTCCCTACTTCCTCTACCTTAGGAGCACCTTAATCTGTCTTCCTAGCATTATTAAATCGGAATTGCTTAAGTAGGGGATAGTCTTTCTAGTAGTAACCTTTCTAATAGTATACTCTGCACTCGTCTCTTTCTAGTTATCTTGGCTCTTTGCTTACTCAAGACAACGAGCTATGGCGATGACGTAATAAGGAATAATTGAATCTACTAGCACAGCCTCTGCCCCTTGTTTAACCTCAACCTTGGTTTCCCCTTCTTCCCCTAGGTTTGTCTTTCCTCTCGTGTATAAGTGCTGCATTTTGTACTTGTGTAGGGAGAGCAGTCTCTTGCTCCTAAAGAAGGGTAATACAGCTCTTAAGGTCTTGTTTGTCTTATAGATACTAGGTCTTCGCATTCTACCACATAACATCGCTTAGGAGGGCCAAGAGAAGCTGCTCTTTAATATTATTATTGGTAAGTACTTAAGGCGTTAAGGCTAGATTAATCTTAAATTAATTAAGTATTTAGAGGAACTCAACAATTCGCATCTTTATAGGGTTAAATATAGTGCTATAGAACTCTCTGTGGAGTCTAGAGATATAGACCTTATTATTAGCCTTATTAAACTTCTTTATTCCTTCCCACATTTCTTAAATATTGTACGCCTTTATTATCGCACGCATCTCTTCCTGACGGTCATCTCCTATTAAATTATAGATAATCTTGTTTGCTTCCCCTTGTCTTCTTCTTCCGTCAGCTAAATTAACTCGATTTGGGTCCTCTGTACCAGTAACAAAATCCTAGCCCTCTAATATAATTAGGGCTGCCTCGCAGGTGCGCTCCTAGTCTACAAAGTTGTCTCTATTGAAAATGATGATTTTACCGGCCTTGTAATCGTATATAGGTGTCGTTGAGGTTGAGATAGAGAAGGTCATTTTCGGGGTCGATTTTCGAGTTAGGAGAGGTGTCGCTACCCGGGCTCATAACCTGTTGGAATTACAAGGTCATAAGGTCACAGCAGAGGTGTCTTGAGGGTCTATTTGATGATAGAGATGACGCAGACGATGAATATTGATTGATTCGTGATGCAGTAGATACGGTTGATGTCTATATAGATTGCATGCAGAGCTTGACCTCGCAATGTGTCTAGAGCTTAGTCAGCACCTCATCGCTAATTTCTGACACACGTGACCCGCTAAATTTTGTAGGGTAGTTAAATTGACCAATTACGATTTTCTATCCCCGGGATAGAAAATTGCTATTGGCTTGCTTAGCACTAGCGCCTTGGCGGCCCTTATGATCCGACTTATGGCTTGTCTACTGCCCGTTAAAAGGCCGTACGGTTTATTCTACGGACTGTAAGCAGAACTTACGGCCAGCTTGGGGTACCGTTTGGAAGGCAGCCTAGATGGCACCTTAGGGGAGATTTCCTATGTATTTTCTTTTGTGTTTTATGGTTCTATTAAAGCAATTACGGAGGCTGTATACAAGTGGTTTCATTTTTTAAGTACCGCCAGTGTATAATTATAGCACCTATCGTACCAACCGCGTGCCTACGCGTTCGGTACGCCAGGTACGCGTTTACGCGTTCAGTGTACTAACTACTCGCTTATACGTCTGGTGCACTTATAAAGCACTAACTAATTAGGGGGAGGACGCATTAGTATATAGACCACGTAGTTTGCTTTATACAATTAGGAGTTACCACCATCCCAAAGAGTATACAATACTATACGTATTTCGTGCCCCGGGATACGACTCACTTGTGCTATTAAGTTAGTACGAACAGTTATTAACTCTTAAAATTTTTATATAGTAGCCATACTTTATCTCCCTTCTTAAGATCTGGTCCCTTAGATCTCTTAGTATTATAGTACCTTTTTATTTGCTCTTGTACTAGTTTAGCTGTTTCTTTAAGGTCTATATAAAGGTTTATTAACGTCTCCATTCTTTCTTTAGCTATGCTACTTATTTTCTTTACTTAATATAGCAATAACGATAATCTTGGCTTATATCCATAATTCGCCTTAAATAGTAATGTCCCCATTCTTTCTTATGGTATTGCATTATATATAAACTATATAACTAGTAATAATAATACCTAATTATTCTGTGCGTAATTAATATAATACCTTAGATATTGCTCTAGTGTCTAGTTTAATCTTTCTATTTATCCGTCTGTTTGCGGATAATACGCTGTTAAGGTTACTACGCGAACTTCTTATTCCGCTAAGAATACCTCCCAAAATACTGCTACGAATCTTAGATCTCTATCCAATATAACTTTATCTAGTGCTCTATACCTTATAAACACTTCCTTAATATAAATTTTAGCGACATCTTCTGCCAATATCTCTTTTATATATGCTATAAAGTATCCCCACTTTATAAGCTTATCCACTATTATTAAAATCGCGTTATAATCTTATCCTATAATAGGATCTTTTAACTTTAATAACTTAATAATAAAGTCCTATAATATAACTTCCTATAGTCTTTCTAATGTTTTAATAGGTTATAGCCCTCTATATGGCTTATGCCTTATTGGTTTATTTCTTTAGCAATCTAGATATTCCTTTATAACTTATCTTGCTAGTCCCTAGATTTTTTAAATAATATACTCCTCTTAAAGTCTTAATATTAAGCCTATAGCTCCATTATATCCTTAAGTTAGTCCCTTATAAAATAACTTAATAAACTCTTTTACAATAGACCTTAGAACATAAGTTGCTTCTCTATTCTTATACTATTCCATATCTAGATCCTCTACCTATACGTCTTAGATCTTCTACGTCTAATTACTCTCTAGTAATTTATGGATCTAACTCTCCTTAGTCGCTGCAATTTTTAGATAATTATACCTAATTAATCCATCTTAATCTTTTTGCAGTAAAGCCCCTAATGGCTTCTTACCGTTTTATAACTCTGCCTTCCTACTAAGTATATCTACTCTTGCATTTTCAGTACCCTTAATATACTAAATCTCAAAGTGATATTCTATAAGCATTTCTGCTCATCTAACTTACCTTCTATTTAGCTCTTTTGTTATTAGGAACCCTATTAGGTTCTTATAGTCTATCTTAACTATAAATGGTTTCTCTATACCTTATAAGAATGCTCTCCACTTCTTAAGTACTGCAACTATACCTAACAACTCCTTATTATAAATGTCATAGTTTAACTCTAGTAGTATTATCTTTCGACTATAATATGCTACTAGATGCCATATATCCGGATACTTCTATAGCAAATATACTCCTAGTACAAAGTCTAATATATCTATCTCAACAACCGTTTCTAACCCTAGTTAATAGATCTTAAGAATTAGTTCCTAGGTAAACAACTCTTTTAGCTCTTTAAACAGTTTTCTTTACTCTTCTACTTAAACCCATAGTTCCTCTTTCTTTATTAGCCTTATAAACAGCTTAATGCTTTTTAACCACTATACTATAAACCTTCTATAGTAATTGTAAAACCCTAGGAACAACCTTAACTGCGTAACGTTCTCTAGTTCTTACCAACTTACTATAGCTTTAACTTTCTTTAGGTCCATACTAATCTTTCCTAATTTAATAATAAATCCTACAAAATTAGTCTTTCTTATAAAGAACTCGTATTTCTCAATAGCTACTAGCATCTGTTCCTTTTATAGTCTCTTTAAAACCCACTTAACATATTCTCTATATTCTTCTTTACTTACTAAGTAGATAATAATATCGTTAAGGTATACTATAATATATTCATTAAGGTACTCTCCTAATATACTATTAATTCGCTTCTAGAACATTACTGGTGCGTTTATAAGCCCAAATTGCATAACTAATAGCTTATATAGTTCTTCCTTTAACCTAAAAGCTGCCTTCCATAATCCTAATCTAATAGTACGCCCACCTCAGATCTATCTTTGTAAAGATTTATGCATTACCTATCCTGTCTTAGATTTTGCTAATTAAGGGTAAAGGATATCTATCCTTCCTAGTAATACTGTTTAACTATCTATAGTCTATACACATCCTAAGTTTTCCGTTTTTCTTTAGAATAAATAATACTAGATATCCTACTAATAACTACAACGGTCTAATATATCCCTTTTATAAGTTCTCTTAGACAAACTCCTTAAGCGCTACTAACTCGGTTTCAGTGAGCTTATAAATTAGAAAAAACTTTAGACTTATTCCTAGTTCTAATTCTATCTTATAGTCCCATACTATATACTCTAACAGCTTTTCACTTTCTAGTAACTATAACTTTTTACTATACTTATAGTATCTCTTTGGTATATAACTTAAGCCTTACTTAGTCTCTTTATATATCGCTCCGACTTAGTACCATACTAACTTAGTTTACTATCGCATCTTACATCATTAAGTATCTCTAATATCAACCTAACCTATAACCCAATTAATTTTTAAATTATATTTCTATAACCAAGGCATTCCTAGTATCGCCTTATCCTTCCCTAATAGTAGGATATTAAAAGACATCTTAACCTGTCTTCCTTTAATAGTTAACTAAATAGGTCCTATTTTAAGATTAATAATGCCTCCTCTATAGGCTATCTAGTCTCCTAAAATCATTATAAGTGGATATAGGTATTTCTTTTGTCTATGCGGTAACCCTATCCTTTCTACTACTACTAGTGATATATAGTTCCTTATTGCTCTACTATCTATTAGTGCTTTAAACTATTAATCTTGCCATTTAACTTATAAATTTAGGTGTCGTCCTTAAATCCCTTTAAGGGTCTAAGGCTCTACTACTAGTTCCCTCTGGTTCTATAGGCCTCCCCTTTTCCCAACTATTGGCTACTAGATCCTATTTATACTTAGTCCTCCTTAGGCTAATACTTAGTTCTTTTCTTTTCCTCTATATACTATAGACAAGTATTCTCTAGATAATTCCACCACTATCTTCCATCTAGGCATTCTTCCGTAAGGAATCTTCCTAGTTAAAGTATTAGGTCCCCTTAACTCTATACTTCTACTGGGTGCTATCTATATATATACTTAGTATCTCTAAACCGCTTTTCTTCTAGTACCCAACATATCCTTTTTAGGTACTTTCGGTTCTTACCCTTAGGTACTCTATATATATTACATATATCATCCACACAAGCTATCTACGATAGTATATAATACGCTAGGTAACTTAGGTTAACTCTTAGTTTGTCTTTAACCTCTAGTTTAAACCTCTATCTAGCTAATCTAACTATTAGTCTTTCTTCTACGGGTACTAAGATTTATTACTTGCTTCTTTAGTCCCTAGATCCTTCTTCTAGGTTCCTTAATATTATAATTAATACTCCTTTAATATAACTTATGCGTTTCTCTATAATGGGTTAGTCTTAAACAACTTTTTTGTCCAGCCATATATAGAAATCTTCCCCTTTATTGTTATATTGTTGCCTATACCACTTTCCATATAACTAGTTTAGTATATATAGTCTGTCTATTAAAAAGTACCTTATTATCGCTGCATTATAACATCCTTTAGTATATCTTTCTTTAAACCTAGTTAAAATCCCTAGATCTTCTTCTTGTTCTAGTTTATTTAGCCACTTCGCCCTTAGCGTGCCTATCTTAGGCCTGTTAGTAACTCTTTATATAGGTGCTCTATCCCTTATATAACCTGGCATATCTAATCTCTTATCTAGCTTTTGCTCTTACTATGCAATAATTTATACTCTAAACTTATCTATAGTCTCTTGCTTTCTGCGTCTTGCAGTTAGATCCTTAAAGTTGTCTTACTTCTTAATCTCTATATTAACTTTTCAATCTTTAGGCTAAACACTGCGTTTACCTAAAATTAACAATCTTATTCATTCCCCAAACTCACAGTTCTTAAACTTGCGTCCTATACTTATTTATTTATCTTTAAACTAAGCCGTTACTCTTTCCCACCAGTTTTCTTCCATTATAGGTGCCTAAGCCTTCCTTATTACACTTTATAAATCTTAGGTATGTCTTATCTTATCTTAAGAATCTTAAGCGTCTCTTATCTTTTTGTAAGAATCTTAAGCCTATAGCCCTTTACCTTTTATAAGTAGTGAGCTAGTACTAGTAATTATCTGCTTACTTAATCGTCTCTAGATATTACTCCTTCCGTCTTATAAAGCGATGGATACTGTATCTAATAGTATTATAATACCCGTTACTAATCCATATTCTATAGTGGTCTTAGTCTCTACTTCTATTACATTATTAAGGTTTAAGTGCTCCTAGTTAGCCTCCTTTTCTTCCTTATTACTATTAATTAATAAATACTCTAACTCTATTATTATTGTTACTAATCTTTATCCGTATATTGCTATAATATCTTAATCCAGCTTATAAAGTTAATTTTATTCTTTGTCTAACTCTCTAGTTCCTTTAAGTCCTCTAAACTCTAGCTCTTATAGCCAATAGCTTACGCCATACTTAGCGTCCTTATAAATTCGGCATATGTTATTATAACAAAACATAAAGTATTTAATTAAACACTCCTTAGTCCCGCGCAACATCCCTATATCCGCGTTATTATACTCTAATAACTTAGTGCCCTTTACCGCGTGGTTACTCTAACTACCTCTACAGTCTCTAGTAAAATAATCCTATTTTCCATAATTTATACAAGCTCCATCTTTAAACCATCTTTTTTACTATAGAGTCCGCCTAAACGTCTTCTACTACTAAAATCCCTAATTTAGCCTCTACTCCTTAGTCCTATAATTACTTAATCCTTAACCTCTAGGTTTCCACAGTTTCTTTATCTATCTCTTAGATTCTTTAGTACCGCTTAGGTCCATTAGCTTTACACCATTCCATAGTTTTTAACTCTATGTTTATTATTACATACTCTGTGCCTTATATAACTATAAAACTCTATCTTACCCTTTCTTAGCTTATTCCCTTTAATAGATCCTATTATTAATCTTTATTAATTAATCTATTAAGTCTCTTAGACTTTCTGCATCTTCTATTAGGATAATTACATCCTAGACTTTAGCCTTAAGTCCCTACTTATACTATACCATAAGCGCCTTATCATTCCACTTAACCTATATTACAAGTGTCTAAAACTGTGTTATATACTTAATTATTAAAGAACATTATACCAAGTTTTAAAGCTTCTATTCCGCTATAGTCGTTGCTTCCAGGTCTCTAAATATCTGCGTTAGTCTCTCCATAAACCCGTTCTAACTAGTAAACATAAACCGTACTTCTTAGTTAGTAGTTATTATTCCATTTACCTAGATCTTAGTAAGGTAAGGTTTAAACCACTTAAGTGCTCTTCCTGTTAAGAACAACCCTATATACACCACTTAGTCCATGGGTATTACCAACTTTACTCCCTTCTATATAACCTTAAAGTGCATTTATATAAGGAATCCTTTAAGTTTTAACCTCTTTCCTAAGAATCGTTTAATTAAGGATAACTTAACCTTAGCTACTCTAATTCCACTAATTCTTTCTTTAAGTATTTAATTATTATCTGTTAATTAATTAACCATTTCTTATAACTGGCCTGTTATAACTAGCTGCAAATCTGTATCCCTTATACTAGTATCTCCTCCAGACCCTAAGGTCGTAACTACCGTAGACAACGTTATAACTAGTGCTTTTGGTAGTATATTATTCAACTTCTTATATGTTTTAATACTATAACCTTAGTAGTGTATATATAATGGAACCTTATAGTAGGAACTACAGTGGATTCGTTAATAGGCTAGGTATATAGGTATAAACATAAATTAACAACGTAATAATAACTAGTAGAGTAGTTGCCTAATAGATTAACTCTAATTATATTCTAAGATTTACTACAAAGAGAGAACTATCTGGGTAGGGACTGTGGTCCTTTAAATATACAACCGTACGCCTAAGAAACCCCTTCACTACGTAAGGTACGTAGTGTACGTAGTGTACGTGAGTACGTTCGCTACGTTCGCTACGTTCGCTACGTGCAGGTCACGTGACTCGATTACCACTCCTCGTCACATAGTTCCACCGGCTCCATTTTAGACCGTGCTCGTATCAACCAACTAGCTTCCTCCGACTTCTCTCCAAGTAGTCGTAACATCGTACTTAAGCTGTCCGTAACACTAGTACCAGCCTACTAAATTAGTAACTTTATCTAGCTAAATATAAGAAATCTAAATATAAAATAACCTATTAAGAAACTTAATTAAAAGAACGCTGGCCCTTATAAGGTTATAAAAGGTTATCTTTCCTTATGCCTACTAACTAAAGCTCCTTGATACGGTTAAAGTCCACCCCGTATTCTATATATTAGTCCTTTACCCTACTACCCCTATATTAGATACCCTGCCTAAATATATCTAAAACCCTCCTATATTAGTTAAAGTGGATAGTAAGGATAAGTACCTTATTAAAAGGATTTATAATATTAAGTATAATAAGCAAAAATGCTAGTATATATACCTTATAAAATAGAGAGGCTTTACTAAACCTTTATAGAAATCTATTAACTCTATAAGACTTATATAAGCTGCAGAAAACTTTTATAAACTCTACTTAGAACTACTATAGCCCTATCCCATAGAAGCTTAAGTTTAAAGGGGGTGTACTATTATGGGATACCTCCGTAAAACCTTATACATGTCTACCTATTTCTACTAATATAGCAAGAAGGGACTAACCGTAAGACAGCAATCTAATAGCAATCTACTGGCAATCTATGGCAATCTAACGGCAATCTGCTGTATTCTACTATATTTTACTAAGTTTACTAAATCCTACTAGGTTCTGCTAGGACTACTACTCAAATTCTATTCTACTCCGTATATATATTAACTAAGTAACTAAACTAACAATATATACCCTTTCTTCCCGTTTCCTTACTTTCTTTCCTTATATAACGTCTTAACTTTATTACATAGTTTATATATATAGCTTAATAATATCTACTTCGCTATATATTATCACCGCTTATACTTACTTTGTGATATTGCCCTTAACTAAGCTAATAGCGATTTTCTATCCCTAGGATAGAAAATCCCAATTAGTTAGTTTAATAAATAAAATTGGTAGAACTCTATACCGCCACCTAAATTAATTTATATAGCGCTCTTAGCAAGAATCTAGCTAATTAAATAACTTTAACCGGCAGTCGAAGTTCTATAATATCTTAACTACTATAAATTAACCTTAACTATTACAAATTAATATAGTAGTTGGCTATAGCTTTAGTGTAACTTTCCCTTATTTTATACCCAGTCTAAAGGTCTAGGCTTCTTACGGTGTTATTTATAGAACTTAAGCAATGCGTGCTTGCACCCTTTTAGGGATTTCTTAAGTTCCTAGGTTTCTTTATTATAATACTTCTACTTAATATAATATATTATGCCGTGTTTGTCTATTTATTTATTATATATATTAAGGAGCTTCTTAAATTCCCACTTGTCTGTAATATTACCATTATAATCCCTTTTAGCTATCCTACCTATAATATTATAACATTCCTCCTTATTAATATATACTTAGGTAGAGATCTCTTTAGGGAACTAGAGGCGGATCTTTAAAGTATAAAAAGACTTATTAACACAAATATAGTCTAGGAGGTCTACTATAACTACCTCTTTATAGGCGGCTAAGACGGGCTAGGGTCCATTCTAGTTATTATTTCACTTCTTCTTAGGCCGGTTAGTCTTTATATTTTTAAAGCTAACTATAACTATATTATCCCTTTTAAATATTATACCTTTATCCCGTTTTGTATTAGCGTTATCTTAATAGCATTACTAGGAGATATAAGCTAGGGCCTTAATGTGACGGGCTCGTACAAATGCTTCTGAACCGAAGCTTGTAGATTGCTACTATACAAGAATACTAAGCTAAGGAGAAGAAGAAGTCTGTTAGAGACTGGCAAGATATAAAGGGTTTGCCAAGGCGCTAGTAGCAAGCGAGCCAATGGCGATTTTCCATCCCGGGGATGGAAAATCCTGATTAGTTGGCAGGAGTCAGGGTCTACTAAGTATGGCAGGTGGCGTGCCCCAGCACCGTCACATCACCCTCCCCTCCTAAAAAAGCCTGCCCTTAGGCGTTGTCCGAGCTCTTTATTATTATCTAAATTGTTATAGTTATCTACCCCTTCTTTCTAGCATTTAATCTAGCCTTCTAATTGGCATGGTGGTCCAGGGAGGTTAGGGTGGGCTAGGTGGAAGTCCTGTAGCTTATAGGGAGAGTACTTAAAATTAGATGTGAGGTACCATTCTAGATCTTTATCGTAACCTACCTAGCTTATACGGTATTTTAGGGTACTACGGTCCTTCTTAACTGCTAAGATCTCTTTAACTTCCCATTTCTTATCCTCTGCAATCTGAACTGGTGGTAGGGGGTCATTATACTATTCAGGTAATGGGTTGTCTGTAGCCTTCCGCAGTTGGTCTGGGGAGAAGACAGGGTGGATCTTTATTAACTTAGGTAGCTTAGCCCTAAAAGAGTACCCTTCCTCCTTAAGGATTTTATAGGGGCTAGCCATTTGGTGGTCTAGCTTATGGCTTAGCCTCTAGGTCTTCTAGTTTTTTGTTAATAACTATACCCTATCTCTTACCTAGAAGTCTACCTCGTGGCAATATTGGTTTACGTCAGCCTCTTTCTTCTCTTATACCCTTTTTATAATTGCTTAGGCAGTCTCCTAGGCTCTATATATTCTCTTAGCAAATATCTGGGCCTCTTTATAGCTAAGGCGTTCGCGGGCTATTATAGGTCCTATAGGTTTATCCCAATCAAAAAATGTTTGTGGCTTATATCCATAGAGTAGCTTAAATAGCGACATTCCTATACTATTATAAGGGAGCGTGAGCTATGCGTAGTCTATTATAGGTAGTAGTTCCGACCAGTTGTCCTAGTAGTAGTTAACAAAGGGGCGAAGTTGCTAGTTAAGGTACTGGTTTATAATCTCGGTTTAGCCGTCGGTCTAAAGGTGGAATGTAGTAGAGAGCTTAATTTTAATCCTAAGGATATAGTAGAATTCGTCCTAAAAGTCCAATATAAACTGGGGTCTATAGTTAGAGACAATTAACTTAGGAGCGCTATAGATCTGGTAAATGTTGTTAATATATATATGGGCCATGTCCTTTATAGTTATAGTCTTAAAGCAGGGGAGGGAAATAGCTTGCTTACTTAGTCGGTTAACTACTATAAAGGCCATATTATAGCCATGTTTGTCTTTTAGGAATAATTTAAAGTCCATTATAATATGCTGCTAAGGGTGTTTGGGAACTGGCAGTGGTTATAACTATCCAGAGGTTTAATCCCTAGGGGTACTTGCCCATTTATAAGCATAACAATTTCTAATAAATCGTTCTATATCGGACAAGAGTCCTTACCAGTAGTAGTAAGGTGCTAGTAGTTAGTGGGTCTTGTCTTAACTAGGGTGCGCCATGGAGACTTAATAGTGGGCTTTACGTATTAGTTCCATTCATAGGTTGTTAACATCTGGAACTATAAGCTATTCTTAGTATAAGAGCAGTCCGTCTTTTATTTCTAAATTAGGGTTACCTCCTGTAGCTTAGTCGCGGAGGGCTTTTAGGGATTTGGCTATGCGGTTCGCGATTAGAATGCAATTAATTAGTCCCACTAGTTTATCTAGGATCTCTCCTTCTATAGGCGCCAGCTTATTCCGTTTAGAGTTTAGTTCCTTAAGGATACGCGGGTCGAGCTATTCGGGACGGAGAAGGGCACGTGTCTAGTGCTAAACCTTTAGCTTATCCTATAGTTCCACGTCCTATTCCCTCTAGGTAAGGGCATTAGCTTTAGAATTTTGCCTACCAGGGTGGTATATAATCGTAAAGAAGAATTAAGAGAGTATTTTAGCCCCCTAGGCCTGTCAACCGGTAAGCTGCTTTGTTGTCATAAAATACTTAAGGGCTTTATAATTAGTGTAGACTTTAATCTAGGAGTCTATACTTCTAAGCTCTGCGCGCTACTGGGATAATAATTATATAATAGCTAGCATTTCCTTATCGTGTACCTCGTAGTTACACTTAGCTGGGGCTATTATCTTTAAGAAAAATGTAATAGGGTACTACTCGCTATCTAGGTGTAGCTATAAGAGAACCCCCACCACTACTCTATTAGAGGCATCCGTTTCCAGCATAGATTTAAGGTCTAGGTTATAGTAACGGAGAATTAGGGAGGAGGTAAGTTGGCTCTTTAACTCCTTAAAAGCTTCTATATAACTATTATCAAAAATAAAAGGCGTGTTGTTCTTAGTTAGTTATATAAGAGGTTTAGCTATAACCCTATAGTTATGGATAAACCAATGGTAGAAGTTACAGAAGCTAAAAAAGAACTAAATACCTTTTATAGTATAAGGGGGTTTCTAGTTGCGGACTGCCTTAACCTTCTTAGGGTTAACTTTAATTCCTTCTATACTAACGATAAACCTAAGGTACTTTGTTCCAAATTCACATTTCTTAATATTAACTTATAGGCCTATATTCCGTAGCCTCTCTAGAACCTTCTTAACGTGGACTTAGTGCTTAAGTTCATTGTCTAAGTATATAAGAATGTTGTCTAGGTATACCATGTAGAATTTATCAAGGTAGTTAAAAAGAATATCATTTATATACCGTTGGTATATGGCTAGTCCATTCGTTAGTCCAAAGGGAAGGACTTTACATTTATAAAAACCGTAGCGGGTGCGGAATATTATTAGGTCTTCTAATATAGGGTCCATTCTTATTTGGTAGAAAGCTTGGCGGATATTAAGCTTAGTAAAGATTTTAGCTTAGCTTAGACATACAAGGGTCTTGTTAATTAGGGGAAGGGGGTAATAATCTTTCTAAGTAATAGCGTTTAATTTCCGATAGTTAATGCAGAAACGAAGGCTTTTATTAGGTTTCTTTACAAATAGAATAGGGGAAGTAAAAGGGGCCTGGCTTGGCTTAATAAACCCCTTATAGAGGTTATTGATTAAGTACTACTTGGTTGCTTTTAGTTCCTCTATAGTTTGCTAGTAAAGGGGGCTATAGCCTAAAGAGTTATCGGCCTCTAGTTAGATCCTATAATTATAGGTTTAGTAGGGGGGCAGCATATCTAAAGCTGCTTTTGAGAACGCGTCTCTATAGTGTAAGAGGTATATAGGGAGAAGGCGCTTAACTAGCTCCTTGTTAGTTTCCTTTATAGGTCCTTCTTCCCTCTCGGCAATAATCCGGTTAATTTTGTATAAGCTAGTAGTAAAAACCTCATTGTCCTTCTAATATATATTAAAGTGGAAACCTATAGCGCTGATTGCCGCGATGTCTACTATAGGGGTATTGTGTGATGGTAGGGGTGTCTATAGCCTTGGGGCCTTCTAGTGTACCGGCGTGGTCCTTACTCCCTTTAGCTCTCGTTGCATCTTCTAAAGACTATCCTTTATGTCCTATTGGTACGTCCTCTTCCACGTTGGCCGGATCTCCGCAATTTGGAAGTTGTCTACATTACTGTCCGTTCCACTTCCATAAGTAGAGTCCTTCTCAACTGCAGTGCTTCGGGGGAGTATCCTCGTTGGTACGGAGCTCCTACCGGCTTCGCGGCGAGCATCCTCTTGGGCGAAGGCTAGGTCACGATCAGTTCGAATTTCTCTAACGAAGGAGGGTAGTTTCGATCTGTTCTCTGGCCAGACGAACTGCCTTTGTCGTACGTTCAGCCAAATGTTAAAGTAGGACATCCATTTTCGGCTAAGGATTATGTCGTGGGACCCTAGGTCTAGGATGCAGAAGGGGATGCCGAACTGGCGTCGTCCATTAATAGCGATATGTAGCTTTAAGACATGGGTAACCGGTTTACCGGCTTAGCTGTTGTAGCCTTTAACTTAAACAGGCTTCTCTAGTCGGGTAGCATTTATATTTAAGAACTTAGCAACGTCACTCGCATAAGCAGTGTTTATAAAGGCAAAGCCATTTGCTCTAGTGTTAATAAGGGTAGTAGTATTAACTCTATATCTATTTTGAGATACTATACATGGAACCATAAAGTGTTTTCCACCTATTAGCTAACTTAGGTTAATCTCTTTAAGATTAATAGGATACCTTAGGGGGGAGTCTTTCTCTAGGGTTCTTTTTTTTCTAACTTATTGGACGTTTCTTCTTCCTCTATCCCCTTAATATTACCCGTATCCTTTAGCTCTGGGTAGGACGTGGTAAAGTAACTATCCTTTCCATAATTAAAGCACGTAACCGTGGTAGGGTTAATTAGGGTATTGCAATAAGCATTAGTTAAAGGTATAGTATATAGCGGGTTAGGTAAGGTTTGCGGGTAGGTAGTTATAACCGCTTTTAGTGTAAGGGCGGTCGCGGTTTGTCTTCTAACACTAGCTCCTATTAGTATAGCGAATAGGTTATAGTTGCTATAGGGCCGCTTTGGCCGATCCAAATAAGTATTAATTTGTTTTAGTTCTGAATCTAGCAATAAACATTAGGCTGTAAGTCTTTAGTAGGTTAGTAGGTTATCTAAGGCTACCGCAATCTTCTCTTATAGTTAGACCGTTAGCTTGTTATATAGGTCTAAATAATAGTTCTTAGGGGGAACCTAGCCTTCGCCTGCTAGGTATAAGAATTAAGTCTAGAACTTAGTAAAGGATTAGTTCGATTTTATTATTAGGCGATTATAGTTATAATAGGCATCCCATACTTTATTTAGGTTGATATAGATAGCAGCCAGATACTATATTATCTCGTTAATAGATATAAACTAAATAGGTAACTTATCCTTAAACTTAGCCTAAAGGTGTCGCTAGGCGTCCCCAATGGTTTAACCAAAGAGGTAGAGCATTTTAGCTTCTTTAAAGGGGAAATGGTTATAGTTAACACAAAGCTTTTCTTATACTTAGATTCTCCAGTTCTTAAAGGTTGGGTCTATGCCGTCCAATAATGGTAGGGGGTTAGGGAGCTTAATGGACTTTAATTGCTTTATTATTATATCCGTACTCTCTAGTATATTGTATTTGGTTAAGCAAATAGGTTAACTAAGGCTTTATAAAGGGGAGGCTGGGCTATTTTATAAGGCAGTAAGGCTTTCTAGGATCTCCTTTAAAGTCTCTTATATACTTTAGGCTTGAAGACGATTAACCTTCTAATTAGCTGCAAGGGCACAAATCTGCTCGTGTACACCTATAACGTTGTTATTGTCTTTGATTTCTGATCCTAACTAGATCTTATGTTTCTCTTAAGTAGAGGTAGGTCTTTTAGATAAGCTTGCTTTAGGTGCCATCGTTGGCTTCCTAAGGTCCGTCGGAATTGTATAATTCGGTTTCGATTCTGGGGTTCTTTTAGGGGTGCAGGTTAAGTACAGTCTGGCCTATAAGGTGGGATATTGTTAGGGCCTTCTTAGGCGTAGTAGTGTAAGTTTTTTTTAATGTCTAAGTATAACGCGTCGACGCGTTGTTGCAGACGAAGGTCTTCTTTTAGGGTGGGATATTATTGAGGCCTTCCCAGGCAATGTAGGGAGAGCTTAGTATAATGTAACGGGCTTGTACAAATGCTTCTGAACCGAAGCTTGTAGATTGCTACCATACAAGAATACTAAGCTAAGGAGAAGAAGAAGTCTGTTAGAGACTGGCAAGATATAAAGGGTTCGCCAAGGCGCTAGTAGCAAGCGAGCCAATGGCGATTTTCCATCCCGGGGATGGAAAATCCTGATTGGTTGGCAGGAGTCAGGGTCCACTGAGTATGGCAGGTGGCGTGCCCCAGCACCGTCACACTTAAGCTAAGTTAGGATATATGCGAAGCGGTTAGCAATGGCATTAGCTTATAGGTGCTCCTTCTTTTTATATATAGATAGGGCTAATAGCTAGGGACCCGCTAGTTCGACGCCTAGATATAGGTTATAGCTATAGTTAGTAAAGAATAGTAAGACTCCCTTAGTCTTATTAACCTAGTTATTTATAGCAAACTTAGTAAGGGGGAGCTAATCTATCTAATTATCTCAGGTGAAGTTCATAAAGGCGCGTAAGTACTTATTTATTACTACATTAACAATCTCGGTCTAACTATCTATTTTAGGGTATTATACGGAACTAGGGCTTAGAGTTACCTTTAGGCGCTAATTTAGGCGGCGCTAGAGGTTAGAAATAAATAAAAAGCCTCTGTTAGAAACGATAGGACTTAGAGCGCTATATAACTTATAAATAGTATAAATAAATACTTTAACGAGCTTCTTAGTATTTAGGCTACTGACAGAAATAAAGTATCTTATCTTTATATAGGAGGCCTCTTACCACCAAGTATATAGTCTCTTTTTTTTCATAGATCAATCTACACACGAGTTCGTTCCTAACCTTGTATTTCCGGTCGACACCTAGCCCGGAATATCTCTTTCGCCTCTGAAGCGGAGGATTTAGTACCTCAGACTTATTTTCTAGGAATCCGAGAGCCTGGGAATGTAGCAAAAGCGTGGAGGTATGAAAGCATATTCGCGTGGCGACTAAAAGAAGTTTCACCCTAGAGATGTGCATGAATATCGACTAAGAGGATGAGTGATGGAACATGCACAACAATATATCAACATGGTATATTGTGGAAACATCTGTAACCTCAGACAAAATCAATTGGAACTTTGTTGACCCTGTCTAACTTGAACGAAGGTGGTGTAAAATCAGGCTTAATTCAAAATACTTAATATAGCCTCTCTCGTATGAAAGCCCTACGTTACTCCTGAAACTGGGGCATGGAGGCTTTTGTAGATTGCAGTAGTTCCAGATTGAGTAATTTGTCTTGCCATAGGCCAAGTGAACAATTGGAATGTCCTAGCCTAACCATTCCGCCACCGATTCTCTCCAGTACCATATCGAAGCCTCCAGGAAGCCACGGCTTTTAGGATGACTTATTAACTTGACGCTGTGAGAGTCAATGCTAATGTCTTCATCAGATAGCCTCGTGCAATCGGTGTCGAACGTCGATCAATAGTAATGAGAGGCGTCTCATACGTTCTTGATTGACTTATGAGAGGAGCCTTTCGGCGTCCTGATATAAACCAAGGTCGTTTGGTATTTGGTGTTTGGTTTAAACTTGATGGAAGAGGTAGTGGCTACCTTAACAATGGGCGCTTCGTCGATCATGGAACTTCTTTAGAGACACTGTACGCCTACGCTCGTGCCTCTAGCCATGAACCGGCAGCCCAAACACCCAAGCATCCCAAAAGCGCGGCAGTACCTATTATCTGATTTCCCCAGCCAGCGTCTGGATTTACTTTTACTGCACCCTCTTTCTTAAGCATTGCTTTAGCAACATGTCTTTCAGTACTTTCAACTGAATGTTGCGGTAAGGATGCCATGGACTCATTATGGCTCCTCTTAGCTTTATTAATTATTCTTTCAATAGCCTGGAGTTCCTCTTGCCAAGCAGTCTCATTCCCAGTAAAGCCACCCTCGACCTCTACATTCTGGACATTACCGAAGAAGTCCATCACTAGTCTTGACCTCGCGGCAGCTTCGCCTCCAGGGAACAAATCGTACCGTACACCGGGATGAGAATGAATTTTCTCCTCATCGTAACTATCGAAAAGATCGCCCATTGTAAGCTTGCTGGAAGGCTCGCGGACTTGTGTTTCAAGGAAGTCAAGGTTGTAGTAGGTATATCGGTCGATAACGGCCACACCAACATCATTGTCTGCGTGATGGGAGTAGGATGACTGATCGATTTCGGAGCTGCCAGTTGCGAGAATATTCGGAGAATAGAATTTGGAGTACATAGTATTGGCTTGGCAAGTATCAATCATGAAAAGCATCTCATGGTAGCTGGTACGGAACATTTCGTTAGTCCATTGGGCCGCAAAAGGGTAGGAGGAGCACGTACCGTTTTTTCTCCCACATTTGCTCGAACGCGTCTGCGAGGTCGAATGCGCTGATCTCTTCTGCATCTTGGAATTTTAGAAATTCATTGCCGCCGTGTCCGGTCATATAGACCAAAATGTTGCTCCGATCATCAGTCAGGAGTCGTTTACTCCTCGGCATATCTTCTCCAACGCGGTCCGTCAGCAGACGGATGAAGTTCTCCACCGTGACCTCATAGCCCCTATAATCAACTTCAATATTATCGCCGTACAAATCCAGAGCGCGATCAGCATTGTTATAGACAGTTCCTGGGAAGGCATTGCGTGGGTTACACGCCATGTCATCGGGCAACATCAGAATAATCTGCGAATCGGGGATGCCGAGACGCTTAACGGTACGGTAGAGAGAAAGGACATTGGCAAGGTGGCGGTAATTGAACCAGAAGCGAGAGGTGGAGACCAGGACGGCCCAGTTGGAAGTGTGCTCGGCGGATGTGAGAACTATGAGGGCAACGGCGAAGAAGAGGATTGTGCCGAGTGAATTCATGGTGGAAGTTGGAGGTTATAATCTGTAAAAATAACTGACGCGAGGGCACGTAAAATGTTAGGATTCCAAAATCCTCTTCGGGTGGAAGATATGATATAAGGAGCTGCAACCCTATGGAGGGAGTCGTGATCCGTGTTTGGTGTTGAGTACGAAGTGTATTACCAAGCTGCTCCGGCAAAACCACGGCTCTTGTAGCACTATTCGCCGCGGAGCAGTCTTTCTCCCGCTGCTTATCTCATATCTTGTCTAATCTTTGAGCTTGCCGGAGATGCTCTGTAGCTGTGAATAACATCCTCTCATCGAACTTCCTCCACCAGGGCATACCATGGCTCCAGATCGGGGTTCGCCACCTTCGGGCCTCACACCTGGCAACAATGAAGACGGAGATTTACAAATATCGAGCAGTAGCTCTAGTCCTCGGCACAATCGGCCTGCAAACCTCCTCCGACAGCACCGCTCTAATCGAAGCACTGCCCAAGGATATTTTACCGGACACGCGAGTGAGCCTCAGAACTTTACTATCCGTGGAGTCCTTGTTGGTCTTGTTATAGGAGTAGTTATATGCTTCTCTAATATGTATTTTGGTCTACAAACGGGGTGGGTTAGCGGCATGGCAATGCCATCCGCACTCATTGGCTTCGCATACTTTAAGACTGTTGCTCGCTACATTGACTATCCGTTCACCCCTGTGGAAAATGTCCTTGTTCAATCAGTGGCGGGATCGGTGGGGACAATGCCTCTTGGGTGTGGCTTTGTAGGGGTAATACCTGCACTAAATTATCTATTGAAACCAGAAGAGAACGGCCCACTGGAGATAAGCTTATGGAAGCTCATCGTCTGGGCTGTAGGAATTTGCTTTTTTGGGGTGGTTTTTGCTGTTCCTCTAAGAAGAGAAGTGATAATCCGCGAGAAGCTTAAATTCCCTAGTGGGACGGCTACAGCTCTCATGATACGGGTCCTGCATGGAGACCAGAAATCTATCAACCAAGCTTCAGAGGGCAGCGACGATGAACCGGATAGTCCAGTCCAAGAGCAGCAGGCATTGCTTGGGCCCCCGCTATCGGATAACATGGAGGCAGATCACAACCTCGTATCATCCACCACCGAACAGATAGATGAAGGTGTGAGACTAGGTCAGCAGGGCGATTGGAAAGCCAAGATCCGGCTTCTATTCGTCTCTTTTGCTGTATCAGCAGGATACGTATGTATTTCAGATAATGTAAATCATTCCTCGCAGTTACTCATCATCATGCCAGACGCTCGTCTCGTACTTTATTCCTCAACTTCATGGAATACCAATTCTGGGTCTTCCACTCGCACGCAATTGGCTTTGGAAACTAAATCCGTCGCCCGCCTACGTAGGACAGGGTATAATTATGGGACCTGCAATAACTCTCCATATGTTCCTTGGTGCAGTCGTAGGTTGGGGTGTCCTATCTCCCCTCGCACAGAAGAAGAAATGGGCACCTGGACTAGTCGGTGATTGGAGCAGTGGAAGCAAAGGTTGGATCGTCTGGATTAGTCTTGCAATTATGCTTGCCGATTCTCTTGTCAGTCTCGGATGGCTTGTCCTTCGGCCTCTAATATCCTATGGCCGCATCTATCTACCCAAGTTATGGGAAACACTGCATGAGCACACCTGGAAGGAAATTTTAACCTTTAATATTCGCTTCAGAAAGGGATATTCCTTGCTGAGCGATGGCTCGTCTCCAGATTCCACAGATCCTGTCACTGCTTCCAAGCATCACCTCTCGTCAGATGCCGCACCAGATGCCCCACCTGCGCATCTCATCTCCAATCGCACTACGGTCATTGGTCTGGTCCTCTCTCTAGGTCTTTGCATTATTGCGGTTCATGTCTCTTTTCCGTCTCTAATACCAGTTCAGCTTACCATATTAGCTTTAGTCCTCGCACTTCTGCTCTCTATAATGGGAGTCCGTGCCCTAGGAGAAACCGATCTCAACCCTGTCTCTGGCATCTCAAAGCTTACACAGCTTCTCTTCGCACTCGTCACTCCGACCACAGGCCCAGCCGCCAGGAATTCTGTCATCATTAATCTTCTCGCAGGCGCAATCTCAGAATCTGCAGCTCTGCAAGCCGGCGACCTGATGCAAGATCTCAAAACCGGACACTTGCTAGGCGCCGCGCCAAGCGCGCAGTTCTGGGGCCAGATCATAGGGTCAGCCGTAGGCGCTGTAATTTCTGCAGGCGTATATAAACTATACACTAGGGTTTATGAAATACCTGGTGGCATGTTTCAGGTCCCTACAGGGTACGTGTGGGTGTTTACGGCGAGGCTAGTCACTGGGAAGGGCTTGCCGCCTATGGTTGCAGAGTGGGCAGCAGGCGCGGCGGTGGTGTTTGCGATAGGTACGGCAGTGAGGGCTTGGGGAAATATCAGGAAGCAGAAAGGGTTGGCCGGATGGTGGGTTGATTGGATTCCTGGTGGAATTGCAGTTGCCGTTGGTGAGTCTTCCTGCTTATCTCCAAAGTTATATGGTACAATAAGCGCATCTCCCTGACTCGGTTTGTTCTAGGCATGTACAATGTCCCGTCGTTTACCCTTGCACGGACCATTGGCGGAGTACTGAACTGGTGGTGGACCAGATATAAGGGAAAGTCAGAGACACCGATTATCGTCCTGGCAAGCGGACTCATCCTAGGCGAGGGCTTGTTTAGTATCGTTAACTTACTGTTGGCAAGTCTAAACGTGCCACATCTTTAATTTAGCTGTTCGCCACATAATTAGCAGGTAGAATAATAGTAATAGACATATTGCGGTGTTTGAAGTCGAGCTGAGGTCGGGGTGCTATTCGAATTTGCAGCGCGGGGAAGCTTGCGTAGCCCAACACCCCAGGTTTTGGTTGTCCAGACGCTCCCCATCAATCGACCATCGTACCGCGGGGTAAGATTGCGTCATCCATCTTCCCCGTGCCGCCAGCGAGGGAGCTTTGGCGGGAGAACAGCAGATGCTACTCTTCAATCGCGATGGCCAGAAAATGGTCTTGTTCCGAAAGCAACATCGCGACAGTGGCTGGGCCGGCTTGGGTAACGTCTATCTTGACATGGGACAAACCTCTAAGAAGATACTTGGCGCTACGAAGCCCTTTTGTTTTTTTCTTGAAGTCATTGCACTGTATTCCCGCCTTTTGTATTATTCATACAACTCCAAGAATCCATAAGCATCTCTCCAGTTCGTGACAGAGCAACCTATACTTTTCTACGATGGCTTTACCAACCCAAGAATCTCCTAAAACTCACCACTTGTCTGATGACATGAGCCCAGCTCGCACCCGCCACGAATATGCCCCAGGCACCCTATCCCAGGCACGCACCGAGCACTCTTTCTAGACGACCTGCACCCTGTTGACTCTAACGGACTCTAAAAAACATACTCACACCTGTGCAACACGTGCACAAGACTAGCTGCACCCCAGCGCCCTCATTTCCGAAGACTATTATATCGCGGAGCGCCGGGAGCTGCTTTAGTCCCGGATCAGGCTAGTGCTGAGAGAGCCGTTTGCAGAATTCTGGGCGTGTTCACAATGGTGCTGTTTGGAGATGGTAGCGTGGCTTAGGTGTTACTGAGCGCAGGAGAGACCAGCGCGCCTGGAGGGGATGGATTTGGACCTTATTAAAGTATTTCCCGGGGGTAAGTGCATTATATACTGTGTGGTTTTGTTCGGATATATGAGCTGAGATTTACGATCTACGCGCAGTGCCGGACTTTTTGGCTCGGTTGACCACATATGGTAGCTGAAAGGAGGGAACAAGTTGAGCTTCTGTGCTAACCTGGGTCCACTGCAGTCCTGCCCCCAAGGAAGAAAGGAAGAGCGGTGAGGCCTTGGAGACCACCGAAAGGGTTCGAGTTTGAGTCCTACGTCCACAATGCGACGACTGAGGATCGACTCTACAACGATAGATGTTTTTCGGGGGCGAAAACAGTCTAAGTGGGGGAGGATGTGGTTTTGTTCGGGTATATGGGCTGAGTCAACGAGCGAGATTTACTATCTACGCGTAGTGCCTTACTTTTTGACTCGGTTGACCAGCACGGTGCCGATGTTATGGCGAGAGATCATGATGAGAGAAGAGCAGTGGACAAGGGTGTTGTTTTGCTATTGAATGCTATTATGAGGCTTGACACTATTGGTTTCTAACGGATGGGGCGAGACCATGGAAGTTTGAATTGACACATTAGGTGCTTTGTGCTGCCAAGATAATTTACTACTGTAGGAGGATGACGTTTCCAGGTGGATTTCGGTCAAAGCCAAAAGCGGTTTAGAACAAACGCGACTGCTACCGCGTCCACCAGACCATTCATATCACTCCCAAAGACGCCAAATATCTTTCCACCTATTCACATATACCTCTATCAAGACCGAAGAATTCTTGCCATGAGCGATACTATGGAAATACCCTAGCTCAAAATATTTCCTTTCGGCACGTCTTTTCTAGCCCCTCAGCGCGTCAAGTTTTTATACAATTAATTCAAGTATTCGACAATGTACCTTCCACGCAGCATAATATCCCACCTCTACCTCCATCTTCTCCGAACTCATCATCCTCTCTCTCCGCCTGTGCTTCTCCTAGTAGCACTCGAGCCCGACGCGCTTTGCGCTTGCCGAATCCTGACCGCACTGCTAAAACGCGACTATATTCCACATAAGATTCAGCCAATTGCTGGTTATGGCGACCTTACACGAACTGGGGAAGAGTTGGTACGACCCATGCGAACAACGGATGGTGGTAGTGGTGGTGTTGTTGTTTGTCTTGGCGTTGGAGGCCTGGTTGATCTGGAGGCGATGCTGGGGCTGGAAACTGATGAGAATGGTGAAGGTGGGACAGGTGATGTGGAAGTTTGGGTGCTGGATGCAAGAAGGCCTTGGAACCTGGCAAACGTATTTGGTGCACCTCCCGGTGATGATGCTCAGAATGGCGAGCCAGCGAGAGGACAGTTTGGAGTAGACCAAGGCCGAATATCTCAATCTTATAAACCAGGAAGAGGAGGTATTATAGTGTTTGATGATGGTGATATCGAAGAAGAATTAGGAGCAGAACGAAACGCGTACTGCGCGCTTGCAGAAATGCCAGAGGTCGACGAGGATGACGATGAGACGGACGGCTCTGATTCGGAGAGCGAGGATGGAGAAAAGGAACCTCCAGTATCTGGGCAGGCTCCGAAGAAGCGAAAGTCATGGGCAGACAGTGATGACGAGAGCGAAGAGGAGCATGAGGATGGGCCACCGAGGCAAAGGCGAAGAAGTAATTCAGTAAGTTCGACCCCGTACACCATACTAGCTATATCACTTACCCTTCCTTAGTCTCGTTCAATATCATCCTCTCCACGACGTCCAGCACGGCGCGGCCTTCTCTCAACCTCTAATCGCGTTCGTGGCTCCTCCGACTTCTCCCACTCCGATTCGCCCCCAAGTCGCTCTTCATCTCTAGTCCTTCCTAAACAACCTTCCACACGCACGCTTCGTAAGCGTCTTCTCAAGCTACGTCGCAAGCATGAGTCTATACTTCACGAATACTATTCCCTAGGAGCCTCCTACTCTGAACCCGTCTCCTCTATCATCTACTCGCTAGCTTCAGAACTAGGTCGTGAAGACAACGACCTCCTCTGGAATGCAATAGTAGGCGTTAGCAGCCTCGAACTATATGGACGCACACTCCATGGTGTAGGCCCTAGTCCACTCTCTACTGCCGGTGGATCTTCAGGCTGGAATGGTGATCGCGGAGAGCGCATCCGCGCGATCTTGCGGGATGAAGTGCGCCGCCTTAATCCTATTGATGTTAAAGAAATCGCCCGTGAAGCAAGTCTAGGAGATTCGGGCGGTGTGATACCAACGCATGCACGCTCACCAACAGATATGTCCATACGACTCTCACCGGAGCCACGCTTCCTTCTAATCCGCCATTGGAGCTTATATGACAGCATGCTTCATTCGCCTTACCTCTCTGCAAGACTTCATATCTGGAGCGATGTTGGCCGGCGCAGACTGCACAAATTACTAGCCAAAATGGGTGTCAGTCTCACACAATGCAAGCAGAACTACACGCATATGGATATGGAACTTAAACGCGGCTTGCGCGAACGACTCCTGAAATTCGCTCCGGTATACGGCCTCGACGGACTAGTTCCACCGCCTTCTGAACAAGGATTGGGAAAGGAGGGATGGGGTTTCGTACGATGTTGGGGTTGGAAAGCATGTTTGAGCGCCGTCGACGCAGGCATTGTTCTAGGCGCTATATTGGAGGTCGGAGATGCGAAAAGCCTAAACCAGTCCAGTCTAGACATCGCAAATTTCGCAGAGACCCGAGAGCACGGCGAAATGGCCGACAGGGAAACGGCAAACGCAAACGACCAAATTGTGGAAGCAAGGGATGATATCCAAGACCGCATCACGTCACGCTTTTGGACCGCCTACGATGCGCTATCCTCTATCGATCTGCTGGTGTCGCACATCCCCACCGCGCAGCATCTACATCGTGCCATTCTACGGACCGGCACTAGTCTGATTGAAAAAAAACAAATTCGACATCTTCGTGCTTTCCGCATGGCTGTCGTCAAAGAGGGGCCGGACGTGCAACTCTTTACACACCCTGGAGCTTTAGTCAAGCTGGCTTTATGGGTCGCTGAGGCAATTGGCGAGCTAAACGGTGTGAAAGGAAAAAGGAGAGGCGGGGAACTGGTAATGGCCGGTTTGGATGATGCTCGCGGAGTATATGTGGTTGTAGGGCTAGGTGGTGGAGGTGGTGTTGGGTTGACTAAAGAGCGAGAAAAAAGAAGAGAAGATAGGCGAAAAGAAAAGGAAAAGCGCAAAGAACAGAAAATTAAGGAGAGGGAGAAGAAAAGACAGGCACGTATCGAGCGCAATCTTGCGAACGGGCTTGATGAAGATGAAGGCGAGGATGACACTGAGGAAGAGAGCGAGGCGAGCGAGGGAACTGATAGTGAGAGTGAGATGGAAGTAGAAGAGAAGAGGAAACGAGGGTACGGACGCAATCGGTTTGGAATTGCATTTCATGAGGTTACGGAGGAAACAGGAGCACGGGTAAAGATTGATAGCTTCGAACATTGCGTTGTTGAGGTTAGAAAGGAGGATCTTAGTGGGTTTCTGGAAAGCTTGAGCATGAAGGCTGTAGTCGGTTAGGTGGTATAGGACTGGGTAATGGTTTTGTGACGAGGCATGATTTGGGAATGTATAGCATTGCAGGCGGCGTACTGAGGATATCCTATCAGATCTATTGCATTACTATCTTGTTTGAGAGTATATACGGCTTAGTTACATAGTAACTGTGGAAAAGATACTTTTTTCTCTCCAGGTGTCAAAATATTGTGGAACTTTCATCACGTGACTTGGCAGTCGTTGACAATTTTTGGGGCCGCTGGCCTCTCACTATCATCACGCCCATTTTGTATCCTCATAGCAGCTACCCTTCGCAGGCATTATTAGATTTATGCATTTTGATCTGTCTCTGGTGACTGTCACGTCTTTTCTCGCATTAGTCTTCAGAATGTTGACTTCTCTACCGTCGCACGAGTATCGTGAAGCGCTGGTACGCAGCAAGCCGCGACATGAAAGAAGATTTGGATTTCAAAGTTCAATTTCAAAGCAATTTCTAAGCCTCATGATAATGGGACTGATCTCTGACACCACGACAGTGACTGTGCCTAACCGTCTCTAGTGTACTTTCAACTTTCAAGACATCTTGGCAGTAAATCAGGAGTTGTGCGTTTCTTGCTCTCCATCTATGCAGCATATATATATAAGGTAGCTTCTATTACAGTCTGCCAATTCTTTTAGATCACCAAGCCCCATATTCAGCGCAATCAAGCAGGCCGACCTTATTTTGCCAGTTTTCCAGCATATAACCTCATTACTGAAACTTTTCGGTTCTCCTAATCACCATTCTATCCACGACCGCCATGCATTTCCGGGCCCAGACTATCACCATTACCTTCATGTTTCTCTTTTCTCTTTCCCTGGCAGAGAGTATCATCCTTGCAAATTGTGCCGATGCTTCTGGATTTTTATCCTCCCAGATTGCATACTTCAACGGCCTGCAGGCGGTAGTCCTGACGCCGTTGCAGTCGTCCCAACTGACCTGGGTACCATAGTGATCTGGGAAGGTCGGGACGTCTCCGCAACTTTCGCCGACTGTAACGCCTTCACGTCTAAAATCTGTGGCGAGGGTATCAGCGACTATATCTACGTCGGTCCAGACTAGAATAGCGTATCTACTTTTAGCTGCTACAAGCGCTGGCAGCTAAATATTTACTAGATGCCCAGAGGTGGTCATTACGACCAAATCTACTGTGTAATCATGACCAGCCACAGGAGCGCATCGAAGTGTACTTCGAGATATCATCAGAGACGGTGGACATTGACAGCGACTTCAAACCCGACGCCATCTTCGAGAATGCCCCGGTCCAGCTCACTGATGCTTGGAGCGTCAGCTTTGACGGTCATGAGGACGTCTCAAATGTGAATTGACACAGCACATCTTGAGGCTGTCGGCCGCCAAGGTGGAGTTGGCAAGAACTCAACCAGAGCGTCCGCGTAAAAGTACGGGAACCTCGAGCATGGGCTAAAGGAATGCGTGCAATACGCACTAAGGATTACAACTACTATTCCCAAATGGATTCAATTCGATGCAGTAAACCAGCCCGTCAATGGTTCCAACGGCAATCATGCGGGCAATCTGAAATATACCATTACATGCCAAACATCTCCAAGCCTGGACTGCACAATGTGCAAAGTTATACAGGATGGACTCCAGGTGGGGGCATTGATTCCAGAGTTAGCCCTTATTTGGGGCTCGTCGGGTGCTCTTATCACCGCATCCTGTGGTGTGGGTGGGTGCTAAATAATTTTGATGATGGTTAGCATTCCAAAGCCTTGCGTTGGTTGACTACTTATGTGATATGTGGGAATTTATTTTTGGGTATGCCTTTATATCTATATTCATCTTCCCAATTTGTACTGGTACACTAGTCTTTAGAATACAATGAAATCCAATAAAGCCATGTTTTAGCTTATATTATCAAACATGCATAGTAACCCCATCTATTAGGCACATGTTATCATCTGAGAATACGGCGTCTCCAACAGCGACAACAGGACGTTTACGACTGTTCCGGCTATATTCGCAACAATATCGTGGAATAACCCAACACAGCTCAATTGCAAGTAAAATCTAGCTAAGATTCTAATCCAAAGCTCCATTTTTATCGAATTATTAATGTGACTTCCGATTAAAGATAGTTTCATAATGCTATGTAATAAATATCACTTTTCGACCATAGTTGAGCGCTGTCATTCATAAGTGTAGCAAAATGGACCGCCCACGGTATTCAGAGCATCTCGATGTCGGCGTAGTTAACGAGGAGGCCTAAAATCTACTCGTACGTCGTCCACGACTGCGTCTCAAACGGATCGATATCGCGTTTGAGACAGCGCGGGTTAAATTCGAAAGAGTCGGGGCTTAGGAAAACGGGCGGCAGGCCTGTGATATTGTGTGCACCAACGGGGCCTAGGTTGATGGTCATGTTACTGAAAGGGCCCTCTTTCACGCATCCTCCACCTAGCCCGTGGCCTGTCTAATCACTTGAGCCGTTTCCGTGCGGGATATAGACTCCATATCCGCCAACACTGTACGGCGAGCCATCAATGATGCTTTCGCGACAATAGACTAACCGTGTCTTACAAGCGTGGACCTATAATAACTTAATGCCGCGCAGCTATCGTTAGTGATAGAACTGGATTGGAGGCTATTTGGAGCTCTAGATGGAGCACCCCTTTTACTGGATTTGGATCGATTGATTTGATTGGTGGAGTGGCGTGGATTGAAGCTGGTGGAGCTCCTGGAGCTCTATAGCTTATACCTCTTCAGGAGGAGAATTAACTGTCTAGTAGTTAGTATATAGTAAATAGCTAATTAGTGGTGTTCCTTATGGTAGGGCGTCTAAAAATTATAGTCTTAGCCACCTAATATTTGACTTATGTCCATCGTCTGGCCCTTACCGCTGCTTACCTATATTGGCGCCTCTTAAGGCTTATCCTTACTGCCTACCTTACTATTACTACTTCTTCCTTAGTATTGTTCGCCATACCTCGGGTATAGTAGCACTTCTTCCCTCTACGCGTATCCTCTGCCTCTAATAATATTATCCTTGCCCTAAAGTTGATTAATCCGAACGCTATTAACGCTATAAAGGATATAGAGGAGTTCTGGCTAAATAGCAAGGCATATATTTAGTGTGGAGCTTTAATAAAGCTAGTACTGCACATAAAGCAGTATATATCGCTAATATAGAAATAGGGCGAGGATATTATAGAAAAGGGTAGCAATTAATCTAAGTAGTACTACTACTGCTACCTATATAAGAGGCAGAAGCGTTAGCAAGAGCTTATAGTTGTTTTATCTAGAAGATTAATGACCCTAAAATACCTTATTAAGGATTATTATATAAATAAAATAACAGGCGAGCTTTTTTTATTAAAGCCATTAAATTTAGGACAGCTAATAATTAAGAAGTATCCTAAATAGGCCTCTCCTAATAGGATAAAAACATTTACTGGCTTTAAGGCGTTGCTCATGCACTAGATTGCCTACTGCTACGTTGCCTTTTTTTAATTTAAAAACGCCTACTTCTGTAACGGCGCTGGGGCGCGTCACCTAGTCAGGGGTTCGCTTAGGGCTTGGCTTGTGTATTTAGACGTGGCCTCACCACTTCTCTTGCTCCTCACCTTGATATCTTCGTAATACAGCATTCGTTCGCTTCATCTTGGAAGCATTTGTTCAAGTCTTCGTTAAGACATTTGTTCAATGGTTCGAGCCGTCACAACTTCTGCTAGCTATTATGCTTTCTATATTTAGAGCTTAATAAGCTCTTACCGCGGGCAGCTTATATAATTAGAAAGTAGGTAATTAAAGCATATAATACTTATAGAAAGGCCTTAAAGTTAGAGCTCGTCTAGGCTTATAGCGCGATATTAATATCCTTTAACTTATAGACGTTACCAAACTCCTACGCGGTCCTTAGTGTTTTAGCCTACTTTATTAGTAAATCAGGTAGGTAATGGTAGATTATTTAGGGGCTTTATAAGGTTCTTAGTAAATATAGCGGCAAGAATATAGCAGTGGCCCTAATTGTCCTATTTAGGGAGTATAGTATTTAGGGCAATATTAGATAATCTATAGCGGATAATAATAGTATAAATAATAAGTGTATTAACCTTATTCTTTAAACCCTTTATAAAAATATATTAGTAAAGCAATAAAAGGCTTATTAGCTACGTTATTTTAGCCATATTACCAACCTCTACGCTTAATCCTTTATTATAAAAAAAGACGTAAAAAAGGTCTATAAGGAGCTTAACGCTGCCTACTAGGAGGGTAATATAAGGAAGATTAAAAAGCTTTAGCACAAGTAAGGGGCGGTTGATTTGCTTTATAACCTCATTTAGTATATCTATATAATCCCCTAGCGCTATAACTCCTTTAAAAGGATTAAGATAGGGGGTTTATTAGCCGAATTTAATGGACTATAGGTAGGTAATATTTGCTATCTTAGTTAAAATATCTAGGCTATCTAATTGGTTGTGGAGATAGAATTATAATAATCCTTTTCTATAGTTATAATCTAACTTATACTCAATACCTACTAAAGTAATACTAATAAATTTAATGGCTTATCTAAAATAACGCGATATAATATAATTCGCTATTTATAGTAATTGGCCGCTTTTTAAACCACTATAAATATATAGAGGAGTTCTGCTATACCTATACGCCCTTACCTAGCTTAAAGCCTTTTATTAAAAATAATATTTTATAAAAGCGTTACTGATAAGAACTTAGCTATCTTTATAACTACCTTAAACCTTTTTATAAGGCTACTATTATAATAAAAGGTAACCAGACGAATATTAGCGACCACTTTACTATATTGGAATAGCTTTTACTCTAGCTTTAAAATACTAAGCAGAGGTTTCTAAAGCTTGCGAAAATAAAGTATTATTTACCTAATATAAAGAACCCTAAATATTTAGCTAGCTACGCGGAGGCTATATGGGTAAAGTATAAGAAGTACTATTTAAAAGTAGATAAGACGGCCGCGTATTGTATAGTAATAGTTCTTAATTCGACTTTAAAGCTATAGTTAGTGTGTCCAAGAGTCAGCGTCGCTGCCAAGAGGCTGATAACGTAAGCAGTCAGCGAGCTTATAGAGTTGTGACAGTCAGTCAGCTATAAGACTGCAGCTAGCTGGCAGCTCGCTGCCTTAGTGGTGAGATTTGGTGGTAAGTTAAAGCTTTTAGTAGAAGTTAAGGATATTTAAATCTTCGACTAAGATTGTACGCCAAGCAATAAGAAACCTATAGGAATCTCTCGCTTAACTATAGTAAATAAAGCATTTTCCCCAATATCTCCGTTCTCCTATGCTAAAATTTGCCATTATTACCTATGCAAAATGCAACGTATATTACATTTCACGAGTTAGCCAGGCAGTAGAGCTTCTTCCTCTACTTCTTCCTCTACTTCTTCCTCATTAAATTTACTATCTACGCGTTACTCAACTCCTACAACTATATGCATGACCAGCTTCACCCCCCCTCTGGCAAAATTTTATTTCGCTATAGTACGTAGGCTCGCTAAATCGCCACCAACTGTATATAGTAATTGTAGCGAACGCCTATAGCTGTACGTACGGGCTATTTTGGTTGTCCGGGAGAACGATCAATGCGCACAACTTCTCCCTTTTAACGACTTATTAAAGTTTCTCCCCCCCCCTTTTTTTGCCTACGCCTATGCTTACGTTATAGACTTACGATAGCTACTAAGCGCGAATATAGCGCTTAAATTTAGCTTTATCACACGGGTGGAAACCTTACAATAATTAATAAAGATAATGATACTTTAGGGCGTAAACAGTTTTGAAGTTCCTACAGCCAAGCATAGGCGTTCGCTACGCTTACTAGCAAGCCCGCGTACTGTAGCAAAATAAAATTTTGCTAGAGGGGGGATAAAGCTAGTTATGCATATAGCTATATAATACCGCGTAGGGTTTATAGATTAACTACTTCCTCCCCTTTTCTAATTAACGATAATACCAAATTGGGCGATTAAGATAATTCTGTATCGCAAGAGCCTCCTCTAGCTAATTAGAACTACGACTATATCTTTCCTATTAATTGGGATAATCTCTACCTAACAATATATGGCAAGCTTACTGGTAAATATGGATACTAAGTTACTAATAAGCGGTTGCTATTAAGTAAAGCTCCTATATTACTAATATAGAAGTATAGGGCAGACCTTTTTTAGGACAGTCCTTTAGGCAAAAAGAGGCTCTAGCTGTATAAGCTCTGCTATCTAGCTTAAAGACCAGGTGCTTTACTTACAATTAATAGCAACGATTATATTAATAGCCATTTAAAATTAAAGCATGACCTTATTATTAACCCTAAAAGTTATAGTGGTAAAATATAACAACTGGCTATAGAAGCTTCTACTTTCGCTAGCGGTTATAAACGCCAGCTATTCTGGGCAGCTTGCTATATTTAAGCCTGGTTAATAAGCTTAAATATTAATCTTACTGGCTATAAGCCAACTACAGAGGCAGAAAAGCTAGCTTAGTAAGGTAGATTTAACAGAGCTTTATATTTAATTAAATCTAACATAGGAATAAAGCCTCTGGAGCCCTTACCACCAACCATTCTATTTACCTTTTAAGCCTTTACGGGTGCAGGACGAGTTTAGCTATATTTAAATACCGTATTAGGTAAATTTGGGCTAGATTTTAATCGGGCAATGTTTATATTTGTATATAGAGAGGTGCTGCCAAAAATCCGAAATGAAACACCATAAATTCTATACAAATTTCCTAATTGGGACAGCTAGCTGACAGCTTGACAGTCAGCGTACGTTATCCAACAGTCAGCGGACAGCGAGCGATCCAATTGACGCAGTCAGTCAGCTATTTTTCTCGAGATCGCAGCTAAGCTGACTGTTGGACACACTGACTACACTAACCTCAAGAACGTCACCCTAACCCTTTTGTTTAACCAAATTTGCAATACCACACGTAATTACTTTGAGGGACCTAAGTATAGGCGTAGCATACTAGGGTAATGGAACTTAATAACCTTAAGGTCTATAATAAGCAAAGGCGAGAATACTAGAAAATTAACCCTAGACTACCTATAGTTGCTTATTAAAGAACTAAGACACCTCCAGTATAGTCTTAACCTAGATTTATATATAGATAAGTTTCTTTATAATAAGCTTATTAACGCCTACTAGGAGTTACCAGCGTGTTAATATGCCTGCTTTAAACCTTCTAACAGCTTAACTGGCCTAATTAATAACTTATAATCCTCTATTATAACATTTAAAAGATTAAATAGTAAGAACCCCTAAGCCTTTTTTACCAACCGCCGCTACCATAAATAATACCCCTAATTACCTTATAGAACACAACCATCTTTATCTAGCTAATATGTATTATTAAAGAAGCGCTGCTTTGTCTGCCACAAGGAAGGTGTCATGGGACGGAGGTAGTGGCTACAAGACGTATGTATTTGAGGAGACTACAAGACGTTGCGCGATCGATCGTAAGGGTCGAGGGCGTAAGGAGGTGATATACCTACGCGTAGCTGACGTAAGCTGTACACGAGGTGTACGCGAGAGCACGGGGCTCTCCTATGGAGGCCCCTGCGGTGGGGTTCCGTGACAAAAGGCTACTAGTTGTCTAAATATTTAAAAGAAGAACGCAATAAATTAAGGAAGAAGTTTAAGAATAGACTTAACCGCCGCTTTAATAGGCACGCTAAGTAATATATCACTAAGTACAAGGGAATAGACTATAATAATAAACCTAACTCGGAATCTATTAATAACGCAATAAAAACTCTTATAATTAATATTCAGTCACTACTACTATCTCCAACTTAGGAATAAATTAAACTATTTCTTACCTCTTTTAGAACGATATAGTACGAAGGAGCCATTAATACTATAACCGACTTAACGGACCGATCCTTTACCTATGTAATTACTAGCACTAACCTAACTGCTTACTATAACAACCTAAACCTATTTGCCTACGTTGCTACTAGCTAATATACCTCTAACAAGTTCTATAGAGTAATAATTAACATAGGAGCCTTAAAGAAATTAATAGTAGGTTATAGATAATACCTCGCATATAGGAGGACCTATAATACCGTTATTAATACCTTAAAGGCTGGCGCTATTAATGTCCAGTTTGGCATCAACTCTACCTCTTCTATTAGCTCTATTACAGTTAATACACCAGTTAGTAATATTAAGTTTTATATTATAAAGGCCAATATACCCTTCCTACTATATCTCGTAGATATAGATATACTAAAGATCTATTATAATAACCTTAAGAACATCCTAGTCACCCTAATAAAATTGGTGCCAGTAGTTCGCTAATTCAGTCACCCCTTACTATTATAGGAAGAGTTACTATAGTTATTTATAACCCACTTATTTAATTAAAACCCTTACTACTAAACTACTACTAAACTCCGCCGACTTTACCGTTGCTTTAGACACCTATTAGTAGACAAACTATATAAGGTACCTAGAACGCTCTGGCCATAATAATATTAACAAGTAGGTTATTAACTACCTCACCAAGTACTGTTCCCACTGCCAGAAACACGGCAAATCTCCTAGATAGTTTAAGTTTATACTATAAAAAGACCAAGATTCCAATTTTAACCATTCTATTTTTGTTAATATTATGTATATTAATAGGAGTCCTATTCTCTATGTAATTAATAAAGCTACTAGATTTTAAGCCGTAAGATAGCTACGCAATATCTCCGCAAAATATACATGGGATATCCTATGACTATGCTAGATTAACACCTATATTAGACCACCTAACTATATTACCTATAATACTGGGAAGAACTTCGCAAGCAAGGAGTTTTAATAGCATGCTATGGCAATGGCTATATTAACCAAGAGCGTCTCAGTAGAAGTTCACTAGTCCATTAGAATAATAAAAAGAGCTTACTTAATACTACGCCGAGTATACTAGATAATTATGGAGGAGCTATAGGACTTAGGAATAACTAAAGAATTAGCTCTATAAATAGCAGTAAAAGCCACTAATAATACAGCTAGCCTAGATAGCCTAGTCCTAACACTCCTTATCTTTAGTGTCTATCCTTAAATAAGCAAACTCAACCTACTAGCACCCTCTATTATACAGCAAGCGGCAGCCATAAAGAAGGCAATAGAGGAGATCGCAAGAATTAGGGTAAAGAAATAAGTTAACAATGCACTAAACCAATAAAACGGCCCATCTGTTACCACAATCCTCAACCTCCCCCTTAATTCAAAAGTACTTCTATAGCGTAAAGGCAATACTAGACAGAGCGGTAAATAGACTAGCCTATTTAAGTTGCTTAGAATTAACAGAGATATATATAAGGTATAGCTCCCTAGCGGACCTACTAATTTTAGGACTATAGTAGTAAAGCTATACCTATAACCTAAACCAAAAGAACCTAATAAGGAACTAGAGGAAGAACTAATTAAGAAACCAACTGAGGAACTAACTAAAAAACTAACTAAGGAACTAACCAAGAAACCAGCAGCTAGTGTACCCCCCTAAAGATTAAAACGGACATAATAATCGCCAATAAAGTCCTAGCAAAACATCGCAGATATATTAATATTTATTAACAACAGCCTAATAAAACCTAATACTATAGCCTTTAAGTGTACCTTACCGTTATTTACAGAGTTATAACGCAAGGAGATAAATAATTTACTTAAGAAAGGTGTCTTTAAATTTATTAATATAGCAAACGTCCTAAAAGGAGTTAGAATCTTTAACTCCCGGTTTATTAATAAGATTAAAAACACCAGAACAGATAAGGCCTTTAAGAAGTCTAGACTAGTTATATAAGCCTATAATAACTACGTAAAGATCTAGTTCTAACACAATTACTAACCATTTAACATATTAGCCAGAGAATTATCTTAGTACTTACGGCAACTCTATAAGGAAATAAAAAAAGACTAGCCTCTTTATACCTACGCAATATCTTATAAGCTTATATATAGTCCAGTACCTACCTAAATAGAGACTTCTTTATACGCCCGCTACTAGAACTTAGACTAAAGAACGGATTAATTCTAAGAGTTATTAAACCGCTATATAGTGTCCCGGAAGCTAGTAACCACTAATTTAATATATACTACCGTCACCACCTTAATAAGCTACGGATAAACCAGTTAATATATAACCTCTGCTTATTATACATAAACAGTAATAGCTTGGAATTATAGGATTACAACCCAATAATATACTATTCCTTACTAATAAAACCTTTGTGGAGGCCAAAGAAGCTAGACTTTAGGAGGTAAAGTTTCTAGTAAAAGAGAGAGAGAAGCTTACGCTAAATACCCTAATTAAGTTTAATGGAGGCTATATTAAGCAAGAAAAAGATTTAATAGCCCTTACCTAGGAACGTTAATGCTAGAACTTAAAGCTAGTTACTATAAAGGCTATAGACCTAACTAGCTCCAGAGGGGAAGTCTATAAGGTAGTTATACTAAAGGACCAGTACGTTGCTTAGAGAGTAAGAGGAGCCTATATTACCACAGTCTGTTAATTAGAAGCTGCCTTTAACCTTTCCTTTATAGCATAAGCCGTTAACCTAAAGGAAGAATATATAAAGCAGCTTAATAAGCGGCTGTAATAGCAAATTAATAATCCCTTTTAAGGACTTTGCTTTATACGACTTAATATAAGCACTCTTAAACTAATAATATTTACGGACTCGTTATTTACTAATAACTACGACCTCTCCTCTTAGATTGGCTTTGTTATTACACTTACGGACAAAAATAATAGGGCTAATATCCTCTATTAGTTATCTATTAAATATAAGCAAGTTACATAAAGTGTCTTAGCATCTAAACTATATAGAATGGCCCATGGATTTAATACCGGAGCTGTAATTAAAGCAACCATTAAGAAGATCTTATAGCTTAAACAACTGCCGCTTATCCTTTGTACCAATTTAAAATCTCTATATAATTACTTAGTTAAACTCGGGACAATATAAGAGAAACAACTTATAGTTAACCTAATATGTCTATAACAATTATATAAAAGAAGAGAGATAGTAGAGATTAAATAGATTAATGGAGGCAGTAATCCTATAAACGCTATAATAAAATTAAAGCCTTACTAGGCGTTAAAGGACCTAATTAATATAAATATAATTAAGCTATAGGTTACTAAGTGGGTAGAGAGAGAAGAAGATATAAAGATGCAAGGACAGCCGCTAAGGCGCTAGTGGTAAGCGAGCCAATAGTAATTTTCCATGCCGGGCATGGAGAATCGTGATTAGTTACTTTAACCACCTTGCAGAATTTGGCAGAATCTAAGTGGAATATGGCAGAATTTAGCAGAACTTAATGGAACTTAGTAGAATATAGCGGAATTTAGTAGAATTTAATGGAATTTAGTAGAATATAGTAGAATTCAGCAGAACTTAATAGGACCTAGCAGAACTTGGCAGAATTTGGCAGGAGGCGTGCTTAAGCACTATTAAAAACTAAATACTCCCAGTGTCTGAACGAGGTTATCTGTAACTAATTGGGTTAGTTATATAAGCTAAGTAAGCTCAGGAAATCCACCAAATTCCACCTATAGAATAGGAGAATCAATCAAGCATCAATCAAAATCAGTTACCATCCATACTATTGCAATAGCGATACGTATCACCGGAAGTGATACGGACAGTTAATAAATAGCTAAAAGATGGCAACTAGTAGAGCTCTTAAGAGCCTAAAGGAACCTTCGCGGTTTATTAAAGGGGAGCCTATAATATAGCTTCCGACTACAATCTTTATAATAGTGTTCTTCTTAACTTAGGAACCGATATATATATCTTTAATAATTAAGCTAGATTTATTAGTAATATCGAACCTATATTAGAGCAAATCTATACAGGCTTGCATGTAAAAGAAATTATAGGCTATAGTATAGCTGTAGTTATAATTAACTACCTAAAAGGGAAGAGATAGATACAGCTCTTAGGAGCAGCCTTTATACTAGGCTTCTATACTAACCTAGTATGCCTCTAAAAGCTTAATAAAAAAGGCGTCTACTAGAATAACAAAGAGAATATTCTCTTCTATAGCAACAATAAAATATACGCCTACTGTGGCTACCACTATAGTTAGAACACTATTAAATATAATAAGCCAAAGAGAGACTTACCAGAGGCCTTATTTACAACTTAATTATTAAAGCAACTAGTAAAGCATTTATTAAAGCCTCTACTAAATCAGGTAAAAGGTTATATACAGCACTAGTAACTGGGCCATATAGGAAAAGAAGTAATTAAGTAATTACCTTAGTAAGTGTTAGCGACTTAGTCAATCGAGGCACGAGCACGGCAAGAGGGTCGCGCAAGCCTATACGATTGGATTGTCTATAAACGAGGATCCAAAGCTAGAGAAAGGAAAGAAGAAGAAGAGTAGCGCCGCTCGATGTTTTATGCGATCTTCGCGTCACGTGACCGCAATCTGCGGCAATTTGTCAGTACCGTAATACTGTCTAAGATTGTCTGAAACTATCTGCGATTATCCGCTACAATTCACTGCCATAATCCACCGTTTTCTACTAGCGCTGTAACATTACCCCCCCCTCCAAAAAAGCCTGCCCTTAGGCTTTGTATGTCCGTGGGGTGTTCTTATCTATATACTTAACAGGTAGCTTATTATCTTCGCTATACTAGCACTCTATCTACTTGTCTAGATACTTTGGGGGTCCTGGCTTATTAGGGTATTAGTTATGGAACTCTTTAAGCTTCTAGGGGCAACCTATAAAATTCTAGGCGGGGTACTAGGTTGGGTCTAGATCGTAACCTTTCCATTAAATACGGTATTTTAGCGTTCCTCGTACTAGTTTATAGGCTAGTATTTTATTAACTTCCTATTCGTCATCGCTATTAACTTAAATCGGTAGTAGAGGCTTATTCTTTTATCTAGGTAGTAGGTTATTTATAGCTTTCTATAGCTTATCTAGTAAGAAAACAGGGTGGACTTTAATTAAGTTTAGGAGTTTAACCTTATATAAGTTGCCTTCTTTATTAAGGATCTTATATGGTCCTGCTATCTTATAGTCTAGCTTACGGCTAGGCCGTTCTATCTTCTAGTTCTTTGTTGTAACCCAGACCTTATCGCCTATAGTAAAGTCGGGCTCGCGCCTGTGCTTATTTGCCTGCTGTTCTATTAATTTCTGGGCCTTCTCTAGGTTCTTATGGGCTACCGTCTATACTTCTTCTAAGCGTCTAGCATATTGCTGTGCTTCCTTATAAGATAGTTTTTTGCGTACGGTCTATGGTCCTTCTGGTCTTTCCCAGTTAAAGCTTGTATAAGGTAAGTATCCTATTTCTAGCTAAATAGGTGTAAACCCTATAGAGTTATAGGGTAGGGTTGCCTGGGCGTAGTTTATTATAGGTAGTAGTTCGCTCTAGTTATCCTAAAAGTAGTTAATAAAGGGCCGGAGTCTCTAGTCTAAGTATTAATTTACAATCTCCGTCTGACTATCTGTCTAGGGGTGGTATGCTATAGAGAGCTTTAGCCTAATACCTAGGATCCAGGTGAACTCGTTCCAAAAAGCTAATATAAACTGCGGCCTATGGTTGGATACGATAGTATCTAGTAGTCTGTAAATTCGGTAGACATAGTAGATATACAGTTAGGCCGCCTCTTTAGCATTAATATTCTTATAACAGGGGATTAAGAACGGGCGCTTGCTAAAGCGGTTAACTAGGATTATAACCATATCATATCCATCACGGTCTGTAGGTAACTTATAAAAGTCTATAGAGATATGCTGCCAGGGGCGTTCTGGTATTAGAAGTGGCTTTAATAGCCCTAGGGTCTTATCTTGTGGAATTATAGACCTACGGCAGTTGTCGCAGTTCTGTATATAGCGGTTAATATCCGTAACTATTCCAGGCCAGTAGTAACGGTTATCAATAATCTTACAGGTCTTGTTCTTTCTAGGGTGGGCTGTAGAGACCTAAGTATGTGCTTTAGCAATAAGCTAAGTCCGTAAGTTCTATACCTCTGCTACTACTAGCCGTTCCTAGTGCTTAAGCAGTCTGTTTTCTAGGGACCATAGGCCGGTAGAATCCTTTGCCTTTTCATAGTACTTCTGTAGAGAAGGGGCCGTACGGTTTACCTGTAGTAGTTTATCAATAAGGTTAAGTTCCACAGAATCAACAGGATATATCTTAGCGCTTAAAGGGTCCGTATTTAGTTCTACCTGTATTTAGGGGTTAAGGCATTCTAGTCGTAGTAGCGTCTAAGTCCGTAATAAGATCTTCACAGCTGCCTAGTTATCTAGGTCCTGTTTACGCCTTATAAAAGCATCCGCATGGTTAGTAGCACCTGGCCTATACATAATTAGGAAGTTAAACTAGGATAGAACCTCCACCCAGCGTGCCTACCGGGCTGTAAGGGCCTTTGTTATCATAAAATATTCTAGGGCTTTATGGTCCAAAACTACTTAAATAGGCTCAGGGGCTCCTTTTAACTGTATTCGCCAGTACTAAAAGCTAGAGATAATGGCCAGCATTTCTTTGTCGTGAATTGGGTAGTTCAGCTTAGCATCTATCATAGTCTTTAAATAGTAAGTAATAGGGTGCTATTTTCCGTCCGTCTACTTCTAGGAGTAAACGCCAGCTATAACGCCGTCTAAAGCATCAGTTTCTAGCATTAAGGGCCATTCTGGGTTAAAGTGGGCGAGCAAGGGAGCAGAGACTAGTCGTTTCTTAAGCTCGTCAAAGGCCTGCCTACATACAGTATCAAAGTGAAAGGGCCGGTCCTTGTGGGTAAGTTGGCTTAGGGGCCAGGCAATTCTACTATAGTTCTTAATAAAGCGTCGGTAGAAGTTGCAGAACCCTAAAAATAACTACACCCCCTTTACAGTCCTTAGGGGTATCCATTAGTTAATTATAGCCGTCTTTTCTAGGTCTGCCTCAATTCTATTTATACTAACAATAAACCCTAGGTACTTTATACGCTTAACACTGAATTCCAATTTCCTAATATTAGCCTGGAGGCCAGCCTCTCGGAGCCGTTGTAGGACTTTATGGATATGCTCCTTGTGTTCTAACTTATTCTTAGAGTAAATCATAATGTTATCCAGGTAGGCCATATAGAAGTCATTAAGGTAGTTAAAGAGTATATTATTTATATATCGCTGGTACGTAGCTGGTCCGTTAGTTAGTCCAAAGGGAAGTACTTTATATTTATATATTCCGTAACGGGTCCAAAATATAGTAAGGTCTTTTAATCCAGGGTCCATCCTAATCCGGTAAAAAGCCTAACGGATATTAAGCTTAGTAAAGATTTTAGCTTTACTTATTTGGGCTAGAGTCTTATCAAGTAAGGGCAGGGGGTAGCAGTCCTTGCGGGTTATATTATTGAGTTTGCGGTAGTTAATGCAGAAACAAAGTCCTCCATTTGGCTTCTTGGCAAAGAGAATAGGCGAGCTAAAAGGGGCTTAACTAGGCTCAATAAAGCCCTTATTTAGGTTATTAATAAGGTACTGCTTTGTAGCCTATAATTTAGCAGTAGACTGCTGACGAAGGGGGCTATAACTAAGGGTGTCTTCCTTGTCTGGCTCAATCTCAATCTTGTGGTCGTACAGTCGGTGAGGTAGAAGTATATTAGACACTGCCTTGGAGAATACGTCCTTGAATTTCTGGTATTAACGGGGCAGTTTCTATTCTACTAGCTCCTTATCTATAAGCTCACTTTCCTGTCCGCTAAGCTCGCTTTCCTTTTCCTTAATTATTCAATCGATTTTATATAAGCTGGTGGTAAAGGCAATAGTATCGGGTTAGACCAAGTTCTGGTAGAATCCTACGGCGCCAATACAGCAGATATTAACTAGGGGAAGGTCCGTAGGTTTCTTTACAAACTTTTATCGGGCCGTATTTTGCGGTATAGGGTTTATAGTCTTCCTTAGCTTATATTCCATTTTCCATAAGTTGTCCTTCTAGTCTATTAGTTTAGTATGGCGTCCGGTATTCCTAGCCTTCCTTTATAGCTGCGTAGGGCCTAAGTTCTCCGTGGGGGACTTAGCTAGGTCACTACTAATTTCCTAGATCTCTGGTGCGGGTGGCGTAACATAGGTAGTCTGGGAGCGGTATAGTATATAAATCCGTTACAGATTAAGCTATATATCTTTCTTAAAGGCCTGGTCCCTACGCATAGCGTTGGCCTAGTAAATAGTATCAATTTAGGGCCGTATAAGGTTTTCTATTATAATACTAATTTCTTTTATAAAGGAAGGGGTTAGGGGTAGGGATTTAGGCCAGATAAGCCGTCTACTCTATATGTCAAGCTGTAAGCCTAAATAGGCTAGCTATTTTCTTTCTAAGATTATATCGTGGCTTCCTAGGTCTGTAATAAGAAAGGGGACGTTATACTACCTTCGTCCATTAACACAGAGGTGGATCTATAAGATAGTCATAATAGGTAGTTCTATTCATCCGTTATACCCACAAATAGGAACTGGTTTAGGCAGTTCCTTAAGAGGCGCATTTAAAAATTCAGCTAGCTTTATAGCGCACTAAGTATCTATTAAGGCAAAGGCATTCGCTCTAGAGTTAGTTAAAGCAGAGGTTAAAACTTAATATCCATTACAAAATAAAGTATAAGGGATAGTGCAGCTTCTTCCACTAACTAGCTAACCTAGATTAATATATAACATATTAATTCCTTTTAACCCTAGAAAGGAGTCTTTCTCTAGGGTTCCTCTTTTTCTAACTCTACACTATCCTCCTAAATTAACAGAACCTCGCCCGTTTTTGCCTTTATCTAGCAATCCTTTGCAAAGTAGTCTTTCTAGCCATATAAGAAGCAAGCTCCTTGATTACTAAGGGCCTATTTATAGGGGTTGTTATACGTAGGCCAAGTATACGCTAGACCCGCAGTAGGACTAGCTGCACAGCTAGCTGCTAAATTAATGGCGGGCTATGCAGCTGGTGCTATAGGAGTTGCAGATTGTGCCAGAGTGTTATGGGCCGTTTATATAGTGCTTGCGGTCTAGTTAGGAGAGTTTCTAGCTTTATACTACTTAGCTCGTGCCTTAATTCGACGGAGGCCTTAGTTAATAGATAGGCAGTAGTCCGTAAGTACCTTTAGCGTCTATATAGTAGTAAAAACTGGCAGTACGGCGCGCTATAGGTCTAGGGTAAGCTTATTAAAAAGGTCCGGTATTAGGTCTTCATAGGGAATTTAGGCTTAGCCGGCTAGGTATAAAAAGCAGGTCTAGAAGGCTAAAAAGATCTCTATCGTCTTTATATTAAGAGCTTTATAATTAAGGCGGGCGTTCTATACCTTAAAGGGGTCCTTATAGATGGAAGACAAGTGGTTAATTATCCCGTCTCCAAAGAGGAAGGGATCTGCCAAGTCCTGGGCGTATCGCGGACGTAGGTACGTCTGTGCGTCTTCACCAGTATAGCCAAAGACGTAGGCCATTTTAGCTTGGGTAGTAGGGAAGTAGTCCGCATTAACTTTAAGCTTATCTTGCAGTTAAAGCTTCCAATTGTCAAATATAGGGTTAGTTCCGTCTGTAAGTAACAGGGGGTCTACAACCTTTGCGGACCACGACAATGCTAATGCTGTATATTGGGCTAGGGTCTTAAGGACTGTAGCAAGTCTCTAGGTGTCTAATAACTCCTTACTAAGTATAGGGGTGTCTCTGGTTTTAAGCAGCTCTCAAAGCCATTTAATTTCAGTATTAGCTGCTGCGAGCTCTTCCTGGGGCGTTAAGACGGCGACTATTTCACCATTGGAGGTATTTGTGGGTCCTGCAGCGGCTTTGCCGGCTGCTGTATTTCTTGGCATGGTGGTAGGGGTATTGGGTAATTTCTAGTGTTTGTTTATTTTCTAGGGGTTCTGGTCCGTACGTGTCCTATTCTTAGGTTTCGCGTTCTGTTCGTGTTCTTTTGGTTCTTAGGGGTCTGTCCTGTCCTTATAGTCCTAGTGATGTCCTTGGGGTCCTGTTCTGTGTCCTTTGTAGATATTTTTGAGTTCCTTCTCAGGAAGAAAGAGTAGTTAAGCTTTAGATAATGTTAGCGACTCAGTCAATCGAGGCACGAGCACGGCAAGAGGGTCGCGCAAGCCTGTACGATTGGATTGTCTATAAACGAGGATCCAAAGCTAGAGAAAGGAAAGGAGAAGAAGAGCAGCGCCGCTCGATATTTTATGCGATCTTCGCGTCACGTGACCGCAATCTGCGGCAATTTGCCAGTACCGTAATACTGTCCGAGATTGTCTGAAACTGTCTGCGATTGTCCGCTATAATCCACTGCCATAATCCACCGTTTTCCACCAGCGCCGTAACAGTAGGTAATGGGCGCGATTCTAAAAGGCCCAATAATAGTAGAATATAAAGTATATAGAGTAAGCAAGGCTTATAAAGTGATATCTAGAAGAACACCAACTCTATTATTAGTTCCTTTCTATAGAATCTACCTTAATTTAATACTTAGAATAGTCGCATTTAATAGCAATAAGTACACGGTATACTTCCTTAATAACATAACGCAGATAAATAAGGTAGACTTAATGGCTAAGAAGCCATCCCTTACCCAAAGAGTTATTACGTATTGTAATACTATTAAATAATAATACGGCTTTAAGGTAGCTATAGTCCACATAGATAGAGAGACATCTCTTAGAGACAAGTTTAAGGATTAGATAGCTAAACGAGGAATCACTCTTAAAAGATTAGCACCTAATACTTAATTATAGAACGGTCTAGCGGAATAATTAGGGGGGGTAATTATATAGAAGGCTTAATATATAAGAATTAAGGCTTATCTACTAGAAGAGCTAATACCAGAAGCCTATAAAGCAGCTACCTATCTACTTAATTAGACGCCTAGTAAAAGACTTAGGTGGTAAATACCTTTTAAGAAAGTCTAGTTAGTAATAGATATAATATTACTAAAACCCAATATAGGACACCTACAAGCCTATAGCTGTAGGGCCTATCCTCTTAAATATAATATTCTACGCCTAAATAAGCTCGCGCTAAGGGCCTATATAGGATATCTAGTAGGGTATAATTTAATAAATATCTTCTAAATCTATATTTTAAGTTAGAAGAAGGTTATTAGAACTAAAGATATAAAGTTTAATAAGTAGTTGCTCTATAATAACTTACAGCCAGATCTTATAAATATACTCTAAGTAAGAACTAACGTATTTCACGGGTGAGCTGGTCAAACAGGTAAGCTAATCACTTCAAAAACACACCAAAAAATGGAAAAATCACACTTTAATATCTTAACAACCACTTAATAGTAAATTTTAATAATTTAAATTTAGACTTTTATATATGCTCTACAACCTCTATTAAAGTTGCATAGTAAATGGTTCAGTAGTTTTTAAGATATAGTGATTTGCCTCATTTTGGCCCCCAAATTTTACTATTTTAAAAACCACCCGACTATTTATTATATAACTTTAATAGGA
>Ga0307507_10001115_pt1 | contig 59643 bp, 30 predicted proteins | sample 7_EM_MG_FD_207223 | JGI IMG/M metagenome (GOLD analysis project Ga0307507, IMG submission 207223) | Populus trichocarpa ectomycorrhiza microbial communities from riparian zone in the Pacific Northwest, United States - 7_EM | ecosystem: Host-associated > Plants > Roots > Unclassified | place... | reverse complement strand
TATATACCCTTTCTTCCCGTTTCCTTACCTTCTCTCCTTACGCAACGTCTTGACTTTATCACACAGTTTATGTACATAGCTTAATAATATCTACTTCGCTATATATTATCACCACTTGTACTTACTCCGTGACACTACGTTGCGTTAAAACCTACACTCCACCCCGCCCCGTTTAAAATGCAGAACAACCTCAAAGCCCCTATAACGGCCGCCGACATTATGTCCGCACTCTAGGAATAATTGGCAGATATGCAAAAGTCTTTTATAGACGCCCTTACACAAAACCAAGCTGCTATAGCTTAACAGCAAGCTGAACAAGAAGTACGGTACCAGAAAATAATTAAGGCCCTCTAAGAAGAAATCCGCACCCTTAAGATATCCACGCTAAGCCCTTAAGACTGGTCGCTATTATTAGAAGCTAATACGCGGAACACAAGCCCTAAACCAGCAATAGTTATCCCACTAGTAGAACCGACTACTGCACCGTAATAATCTGAACGATTACCAGACCCTTTAATATTTATTAGTAAACAATAAGAACTCCGATTATTCCTAAGCTGGCTTAAAAATAAGCTAACTGGTAACGCCGACCGCTACCTAACTGAAGCCAACTGACTCTGTTATGCCCTAAGTTAACTAGGAGGAGATGCAGCTGACCTTATTAAACCTCTTTAACCGAACTTAGTACCAAGCCTAATTGTACTTCTTGAAGCCACGTATGGTGACCTAAACCGCCAAGCTACTGCTTAGAGAAAGATAAACTACATAACTTAAGGAATAAAAAGCTTTCTAATATACTTCTCTAAATTCAACCATTATATAAAAGAAATAGGCTGGAACAACTCCGCACTAATTAACAGCCTTATTAAATCCCTAAGTCCTAAACTAAAAACCTCCCTAATAGGTATAGACCTACCAGGAGCCCTTAACGCCTACGCAAACGTTATTAATAAACGGTATAATGATATACTACGTCTAACACCGAAGTCCGCTCCTTGATATAATATAATAACCCCATAAACGTCTACTAAGCTATTGTCTTAGCCTAAGCACCCTAATGCCATGGATATTAACACTGGAACCCTAGGATATGCCCTACTAGGGTCCTTTAAATAAGAACGACGCACTAAGCTAGGCCTCTGTTTTAAGTGTGGGAGTAGCTCCTACCTCTCTAACCACTACTCCATCCCCCTACCCCAACGCGAATTATAAATGGCTAATACTAGCAGCCGTTCACTGTATTAATCCTCTAGTTACCGTCCCCAATCTCCACCTAGTTCCAGCCCCGTATCCAGTAAGCACCACTCACGAGGACGAAGCTATAACTAATATGCTATAAGAACTCCACCCCAATCGCCTCTAAAAGGAAGGTTCTAGAGCTAAGTCGCTCTCTAGGACGGCGCTGCCTTAGGATCTCGTTAAATGCTTTAGATGTTATAAACTCTGACTCTTAGGATTACAGCATAACCGTTAACTATCGTCTTCGGCAGAATAATTAATAGGTTAATGCTTAAGTCCTAATTAATACAGGAGCTAGTGGCATAGGATTTATTAACAAGATCTTCGCGTAAGATAATAGTTTTACTCTGACCCCCCTTAACCGGCATATTAATGTATTTAGATTTAATGGTAAACGCACTGTTTTAGGCCGTATTACCTATATAGTATTCCTAAGACTCTAATACCTGAACCATAAAGAACTGATTAGGCTTTTTATTACCACCCTAGGTCACTTAGTGATCCTTAAATAACCCTAAATAAAGCTATATAAGGTAACTATTAATTGGGATAACCTTAAGCTTTTATTTACCGCCTCCTATTATAAGCAGAAGTGTCTTACGACCTACTGCTCAGACCCTAAACCAAAATCTGGAAAATCCACCAAGATTTACCAGTCTAAGATTTCCACCGATATCCACTAAGAACCCGGAAATAACATATAACTACACAAACTGACTCTAACTACTACACCCCGAACTAAGTAGAAGCTTAAGCTTAATATATAAAAGTACTAAAAGAACTGGTACTCTACCATAAAAAGGATACTTAAAGAACCCGAACCTAAATTTAACACCAACTCTATACCTAATACTGAACTTGAACCTAAATAAGAAACTATATAAGAAACTAAGAATGATCTAAGTTTGCTTAACACCTTAGATATCCACATAATTGGAGCTACCCTATTAGCACAACTTACTAAGAAACCTAAATATACGATCTTCGCTGTTACAATAGCTGATATTAAAAAGGCCTTAGCACTAAAGAAACACACTAACCCTGCCACAAAAGTACTAGTATGCCACTATAACAACCTGGAAGTATTTTTACGAAAGGAAGCTAACAAACTAGCAGAATACCGACTATACAACCATAAGATCGTACTTAAAGAAGGAAAACAGCCAGGATTTGGACCCTTGTACGGAATGTCCTAAAACAAACTCTAAGTGCTGCGGAAGTACTTGGACGAACACTTAAGTAAAGGATTCATTAGAGCAAGCTCTTCGCCTATAGCTGCACCTATAATCTTTATTAAGAAACCTAGCGGCGGTCTGCGCTTCTATATAGACTACTAAGCTCTTAACGCTATTACCATTAAGAATTGGTACCTGCTCCCGTTAATTTAAGAGATACTAAACCAATTAAGTAAGGCTCGCTACTATACAAAACTTGATCTTATCCATGCATTTAACCGCCTCTATATTGCAAAAGGAGATAAATGGCTTACCGCATTCCGTACTAGATATGGACTGTTTAAATACTTAGTGACGCCATTTGGCCTCGCAAATGCCCCGAGTTTATTCTAACACTTTATGAATAATACCTTACGACCTTACCTGGACGTTTTTTGTACTGCTTATATTGACGACATCCTAGTATATAGCAATAACCTGGCTAAATATAAGAAACACATTAACCTTGTTCTAGAAGCCCTATGTAGAGCTAGACTATAATTAGATATAGATAAATGCGAGTTCTATAAAACGGAAGTTCTATACCTTGGACTTATTATCTCTACAGACGGCATATAAATGGACCTAAAGAAGATCAAAGTAATTATAAACTAGCAAGAACCCAAGAATGTTAAGAACGTAAGAGCCTTTATAGGATTTGCTAATTTCTACTAATGGTTTATTAATAACTTCTCCGCCCTGGTTTTACCTCTTATAGCTCTAACACGAAAGGACAAAGCCTTTATCTTTAATAAGGAATGCAAGAAGGCCTTTACCTATCTAAAAGTTATATTTACCACCGCACTTATACTCTAACACTTTGACCCAAACCGAAAGAGTGTTATAGAAGCTGATTTATCTGACTACGTTACTAGAGGCATTCTGTCTCAGTATAATAAGGAAGGAGTACTGTATCTAGTAGTATACTTCTTAAAACAATTAAGTCCAGCCAAATGTAACTACGAGATCTATAATAAGGAATTATTAGCCATTATTAGATGTTTCGAACAATGGCAACCTAAACTAGAAGGCGCTGGATTTCTAATTAAGGTTCTTAGCGACCATAAGAATCTACAATACTTCACAACTATAAAACAGCTAAGTCATTATTAAGCCCACTAGTTAGAATATCTGTCTTATTTCTAATTCTCAATTACGTACCGCCTAGGCGTTTAAGGTCAAAAACCTAATGCCCTAACTCAACGTTCACAAGACATAATAGTATAGGAAGAAGCGCGTGCCTACCGCAATTAAACGCTGCTTCGCCCTAAATTATTTAATCCCCTAGCTAAAGACCTTATAGTATACGTCCTTAAAATAACTAATTAATTAATTAAGTAGATTATAGTTAACAAATACCTAAATAACGAGTTTATCTAAGAGACACTCAAGTTAATTTAAGATGGCGTTAAACGCTCTAAAAAGATCTCTCTAAGTAAATATAAAGCTCGCGGAGAATGCTTATACTACTAGAACCGCCTAGTTATACCTAACCACAACGAACTTAAGCTCAAGCTCCTCAAACACGTATACAATCTACTGGTAGCTGGCCACCTAGGCTGAGGAAAAACCCTAGAGCTGCTCTAACGGGAGTACTACTGGCCAAACATGTATAATATGACATGAAGGTACGTCTCCAGCTGTCACACCTGCCGACGAGCTAAAGCCTTATATAAGAAGTACAACGGCTTTCTAAAGCCACTGCCTGTTCCGGACCGAAGATGGAAGGACATCTTAATTAACTTCGTTGTTGATCTCCCTGTAAGTAAAGGCTATACGAACATTATGGTAGTTATAGACCGACTATTTAAAATAAGACACTTAATCGCCTGCCCTAATATATTAACACCTGCCATCGCCCGACTGTTCCTGGATTATATATGGAAACTCCATAGACTTCCCAAAACGATCGTCTCTAATAGAGGCCGCTAGTTTGTCTTGGCGTTCTAGGAAGAACTAACTACCCAACTCCGCATTAAAGCGCTGTTGTCTATGGTATATTACCCGGAAATAGATGGTTAAACGGAACGTGCAAATGCTATAATAGAACAGTATATTCGGATATACACGTCGTATTTGCAGGACGACTGGATAGACTGGCTTGTATTTGCCGAGTTTACTACAAATAACTCCATCTTAGAAACCATAAAGGTCTCCCTATTCCTGGCTAATTACGGCCAGCACCCGCGAATGGGTTTTAAACCCTTTAGTAATATTCCTCGCCTAGCTTATTAGGCCTTACAAGTTGCAGAAGCAAACGAATTTATAAAAAAGATAGAAGAACTATAAGAGTTCCTTACTAATAAAATAACATGGGCCCAGTCTATCTATAAAGCCGCAGCAAATAAGAACCGAACCCTAGTACTAGCTTACTAAATTAGTGACTTCGTCTGGCTAGACGCAAGAAATCTAAACACGAAATAACCTACTAAGAAACTTAATTGGAAGAACGCCGGCCCTTATAAGGTTGAAAAAGTTGTCTCTCCTTATACCTACTAACTGAAGCTCCCTAATACGGTTAAAATCCACCCCGTATTCTATACGTTAGTCCTCCGCCCTGCCGCCCCTATATTAGATGCCCTACCTGGACAGATCCAAAACCCTCCCCCACCAGTCAAAGTGGATGGTAAGGATAAATATCTTGTTGAAAGAGTTGACGACATTAAGTATAACAAACGGAAACGTAAATATATGTATCTTACGAAATGGAGAGGCTTTACTGAGCCCTTATAGGAACCCGTTGACTCTGTAGGACTTACATAAGCCGTAGAAGACTTTTACGAACTCTATCTAGAACTACCTCAGCCCTATCTCGCAGAAGCTCGAGTTTAAAGGGGGGGTACTGTTATGGGACTCCTCTGTAACACCTTATATACGTCCACCTGTTTCCACCTACGTAGTAAGAAGAGACCGACCACGAGACGGCAATCTGACGGTAATCTATGGCAATCTGACGGTAATCTGCCGCATTCTGCTATATTCTGCCAAGTCTACCAAATCCTGCCAAGTTCTGCCAGGACCGCTACTCAAATCCTATTCTGCTCCGTGCACGTGTCGACTAAGCAACCAAACTAGCGATATATACCCTTTCTTCCCGTTTCCTTACCTTCTCTCCTTACGCAACGTCTTGACTTCATCACACAGTTCATGTATATAGCTTAATAATATCTACTTCGCTATATATTATCACCACTTGTACTCACTCCGTGACACTTAGTATACTTAGAAGGGTCGTTGCTATAAATAAGTATATTATCTAGGTACGTAGAGTAGAAGTTATTAAGGTAGTCCCGTAAGGCTGTAAGAGTATATATATTGGATCCCGCCGCGCTTACGACAAGTTCGCAAGCACTCCATGTCTTTTGGCCTATTTGGTGACGTGAGGGCGGGATATATTACAAAGGCGTTATTAATATAGCTTTAGAAGTTGCCTGGGCTATTATATACACTAAAGGGCATAATAGTATATTTAAATTGGCTAAAGCGCGATGTAAATGCGGTTTTCTATTTATTACCTTTCCATATTTAGAGGCGGTTAAAGGCGGTAATAATATTAAGCTTAGTATAGATTTTAGCTTAGCTAAGCCGCTTAAGAGTCTTATATATAAGTAGTATAGGGTATTAGTTCTTAATTATAATAGCGTAAAGTTCTCTATAGTTAATATAGAATTAAATACCTTCTTTTAGCTTCTTAGTAAGAAGAATAGGGGCGGCTGCTAGGGATATACTAAGATAAATAAACCCTTTGTTAAGGTGCTTGTTAATATACTTTTTAATAACTAGAAGTTTGTTTTTTAATATTAGGTAATATCTCTTATAGGGTAGCGTTTTTCCTTATTTAATATTAATGGTATAGTTGTTGGGTTAATATAGGGGGAGTATATCTGCACCCTTTATAAGCATATATTAATAAAGTTATAATACCTCTTAGAGAGGAGCTTGCGGAGTTCCTTATTAGTAAGTCCTTTTTTAAGCTTTATAACCTTCTTAAAGTCTAAAGGTAAAAGTCTATAGAGTTCTATAGGGGTATTATCTTCTAAAAGATTAACTATATTTATCCTATTACTATAGAGGACGTAATTTTATTCTTTATTAAGCTTATATAGTTATAATTGGGAAGCTGCAGTAACGGTCTAGCCTTATTATATGCTATATAGTAGAAGGCCGCGGCACTTATATAGTGGTTATTAGTTATAGGTGGGGTAATAAGGGATTCCTTAGGTTAATATCCTAGGGAGTAAATAGATGCGGCTAGGCTATGCCCTAGGTAAGTCTCTCTTTAATTCTCTCTTTTTCTAGTTAATAGTAGGGTTATATTATTTAAGCTAGTTTATTTTAAGGATAATAGGGTAGCTAGTAAGTGGTATAATATAGGCCTAAAATCTTTCTGGTGCCCATTTATATCTAGGTAAAGTTATACTATATAGGTAATCTTCTATGCGGTATAACTACTATTAGTAAGTTATAGGGCGCGGGCTTTAGTAAGGGGTAAGGTAGGTAGGTTATAAGTATGTATAAATTAGGTATCTATAAATTTATTAGTAGCTTTATAATTAATTATAGAACGGCTTTTATATTATTTTTTAGTAGTAATTCCTATTATAGGTAAAACTATTTATTTCTATTTATTTCTTTTTACTAAGTTATTTATTAAGTAGGCTAATATATAGATCCCTTTATTATTAGGGCGTCCTAACCTATAACTTAGGGCTAAGACTTAGCGTTTTCTGCTTCCGTATTTAACTCTACCGCTATTACTACATCTTTATCTTATATAGAAGTGGCGTATAGTAATATATTTAGTATTTAGGGTACTAGGTTAGGTATTAGGCGGCAGCTACTAAACGTAGCTATTAGGTAGTTTGGATTATTATAATAATAGCCTTTTTAACAGCATCTATAGTAACGTTTTAGTTTTTAGAGTAGCTTACGCTTTATATTTAGGAGTTTTTACGAAAAGGTTAGTATAAAGAGGTTAATATTAGCTCTAGTGGTATTTAGGGTAGTAGGCGTTAGTGGCTTAGTATAACGTACTCCACAAGCGAAACGTTCGCACAAGCGAAACGTTCACCCCTAAACCCCACCAAAAAAAAATAGAATATTATACCTAAATATCTTAACAACCACTTAATAATAAATTATAAAATTTTAAACTTAGGCTTTTATATACACTTTATACCTCCTATTAAAATTTTATAGTAATTAGGTTAGTAGTTTTTAAGATATAATAATTTAGCTCAATTTAGCTCTAAACTTTAATATTTCAAAAACTACTAAACTAATTACTATAAAATTTTAATAGGAGGTATAAAGTGTATATAAAAGCCTAAGTTTAAATTTTTATAATTTATTATTAAGTGGTTGTTAAGATATTTAGGTATAATATTCTATTTTTTTGGTGGGGTTTAGGGGCGAACGTTTCGCTTATGCGAACGTTTTGCTTGTGGAGTTACCCGTGCCGCTGTCGCGATCCACTTACCTCGTTACCGAGGTAAGTGCCGGCCAGCTCAACGAGTAGGGCCCACCTCAACGTCAGATTCGCCAAGACCATAATTTTGAAGCCACAGAACTCTACTAAAAAGTCGAATATTTAGAATCTTGTGGTGTAGTACTGGTTTCTTAATGGAAGGAGTCTCTATATACAATAGATCAAGGCTCTGGCCGCCTTGTGGCGTCCTGAAGAAGCTGCTTCGCAGTTGCCCGTTCCTTCCTCAGTAATGCACGTGCAGCTTTTAGAGCCTCCTCCTGCTCGCGCTTTTGTACAATTGACCGTGCATTTGCTGCGTATATAACCCCTCCCTTCTGTACAACCTTTCTGTTACTTTTTTGGCGTTGCCGACGAGCTCTGGCAACTGCTTGTGTATTTGCAAGCTCGCGTTCGGCTTGTAGTTGTGCATGCATATTTGCTGAACTACCTCTTGCGAATTTCATAAAGATATCCATGGCCTCCTTATTATCTTTGTATACCTCCTGAGCTAGCGGAAAAACTTTCTTCTAAACTGTACGCAAAGATCTTGGTGTATATGGTGTAGATGGTGGCTCACAAGGTGGTGGAGGGGGGGGTAGTAGGACGCGCCTCGCGTATAGAATTAAGGACGATTTGGGGGTTATAAGGAACGAGGCCTGCCTGCCGGAAGGCTGATTTAATTGTACTCAATTTGAACGTTTGGCGACGAATTGATTCAATCGCGTGGAGGAATTTAACTTTATTAAAGTTTGTGCAGCCCGTTCGTGTTGCTTGCTTAACTGCCTCACTATGGTGGTGTTTATACGGCTGAAATATAACGACATTAAGAGGTTGCAAAAGGTGGCTTGTATGCGGAGGTAAGGTAAATGGTATAATCTTTTGATTGTCGCAATACTTAATAAACTCCTTTGTGAGGTGAGAGCCGTGGCTATTAAAAATTAGGAGCCTATATGCACCCAGCTGGCGCCGAGAGCTATACACGTTAAAGTGCTTAAGCCAATCAAAAGCTAATTCATCATTTGAATAGCCTGTTTCTGATAGGCCCAATAGATAGTGGTTAGGAAGGGCTGAATTCTTAAACCACTGGTGGAGGAACTGTGCGCCCGCAAGTATAATCATAGGTGGTAGATCAACTCCGTCACCACTTATCGTTTCCATCATAGTAACCAGCTCGCGATTTGTATCCGTAGAAAGGTAAGCTTTCCGATAAGGCTCCCTTGTAATAATCCACTGGTCCTTGCCCATACCAACGCGGAATCCTAACTCATCGAAGTTGTATATATCTGTGGGCATAACTGCATGCTCAATTATGACGTCGCGGTATTGATGAAACCACGCCTCAATATCCTTCGGCTCGTATACCGCTGTGCGTTTAAGCTCCATTGTCTTCTACCTACGCTTGTAGTACTCTGGGTGGTGGCCAAGCCAGCGTTTAACAAAGTAAGAGCCAACAGGAGGTGGTAGCTGATCCGGATTTTTGTTGGCTTAATCTAAGATCTGATTTGCTGCAGAACGTATCATTGGTAGTTAAGCGGCGGTATGTAAGGAATCCAAGCGATCAATATAGCTATGAAGAGCAAGATCTTAATCGTCAGTAAGCCTTCTACCTGCTGCAGGCCTCTCGCAACGCGATTAACGTCCTTTCCACCGAGCGCGGAGGCGTGATTCAGGAACACCGTGTTGGCGCGCAGCTTCTGCAACATTGGGCTTGGTAGACTCTCGGAGTTCTTTAAGAGCCTCCTGGATCTTATTTTCGACGCGAATATACTCAGTAGTTATGGCGTTGATAATATATAATAAGAATATTGATAGTATTTGGGTGTCTTGGCAAATCTGACGTTGAGGTGGGCTCTGCTCGTTGAGCTGGCCGGCACTTACCTCGGTAACGAGGTAAGTGGATCGCGACAGCGGCACGGGTACGTTATAGTGTTTAAATATAGCTAAAATCGTCCTATGCGCCCGTAGAGGCCTAAAAAAGGTAGGAAGGTAGTAAGTTATAAGGGCTCCAGAGGCTCTATTTTAGTCTTAAATTATAATTAAATACAAAGCTTTAACGTGTTTGACCACTCCCCGGGCCACACCAGTCCTCGGGCCACCCCAAAAAACCACCAAAAATTAGGAAAATCGCATTTTGATATCTTAACAACGGCTTTATAATAAATTCTAAAATTCCATAGCTAGCCTTTTATGCCTATTCTAAGACTTCTGTTGAAGTTCTAGAATAATAAGCCTAGCCGTTATTAAGATATTAAGTTTTGGCCCCCAATTTTGAGCTAAATTGCTATTCCTCTAGAACTACTTAATAAATTACTTCCAAAGTTAGAGAGGAGTCTTAGGATAGGCATAAAAGGCTAGCTATAGAATTTTAGAATTTATTATAAAGCCGTTGTTAAGATATCAAAATGCGATTTTCCTGATTTTTGGTGGTTTTTTGGGGTGGCCCGAGGACTGGTGTGGCCCGGGGAGTGGTCAAACACGTTAGTAAATATGGCTTACTAAGCCGGCTTTCCTACCTTTATATTCGGCTTATAGCTAATAAGATTAATATTTAAGCTCGTTAACCAGGGTATAGTTAACGCTCCGTTAGTATTAATATAGTTAATTAAACTACTTAATAAAAGGCCTTTAATTAGCCATTATCCTTAGCACTAATCCGCTTTAATAGTATCGGCCAACAGTTAATTGCGCTTATTAGTAATAAAGACTCGTTTATATGCAAAGCTTATAGCTAGTATATAGAGAATATATTAAGAGCGATCTCGGCAAGCGTTATATAGAGAACTTAACTAATATTAAGCCACTAGGTAAGAGAATTAGGAACGATATTATTTACCTTATCGCCGTCACCAGTACGGATATTAATAAACTTAAGGCCTGCGTTATAGTAGCGATTAAGCTCACTAGCGAGCATAATCTGCTTTTAATTGCGTATAGAAGTAAGGCTTTCGTTAACAACTAACAACTGCGTATATTTATTAGCTGAATCGTCGTCGGATTTAACCTTCCTACGTCGCAGCTTAACTAGTTGCTTATCTTCCTTATCTTCTTAAATCTTCCTAATCTTACTACTGAGGCAGCGAGCTTTTAGCGCGCTATAGAATTTATGCTGACTGACTGCTTATATTATCAGCTTCTTGGCAGCTACGCTGCCAGCGTCGCTGAATGTTGGACACACTGCCCCTATCTCCTATCTCCTGCATCTAATAAGTGCGCTTAGCCTTTATGCTGCCAACAGTACCAGAATATAGCTGGGTGGATTAAGATAGAGGAGGACGGAATACCGCGTGTTAAGTCTAGGCTGTTCGGGTAGGGTGGGGAATGAGAGGCTTATTATAGATCTCCTGGGGCGTATACAGTCGGTTCGGTTGCTATATATGAGTGCTGTGTAGTGTAGAGGTATGCCGTATGGGAGGAAGGGGGGCGACGGAGGTAGATGCCGTGGTTCGAATGATTAATTGGAATGTGCGTTGAGACGTAGTTAAGGCTGTGTTGAGTTTTTTTTGGGGCTCACCCTCCCAGTGAAAAATCTTCACGATACCACCATGTCGCTGCGCCCGCGCTGCGCTGCCGTACACACGTCTCTGCGTTTGCTCTGGCAGTCTATTGGCACGATCCTGATGGATCGCCAATAGCCGTCTGCCAGGTTCCCGGGCTCCACCGCGTGGAGGTGCAGAGGCTGATTTTCATGGAGCCTTAATTATATCTTTATAAATATATAGTATAACCCTATATTTAGAATATTAATAGGCGGGATATACTGTTATAGAACGTAAGTTGGATTTTAAACTAAAACCAACGAACTACCTATATTTAATTTCTTATAGAATACAGCTATAATATCGCTATAATGTGGAGGCGACAGAGAAGATAAAGAGCTTTTAGCTTTTAGTATTTTAGATATAAGTAGACCTGGAGAATTATATCAGTTTTGGCACTAAGGCAAAGATTTTGAGACTTTCGTTACCACCAAAGCTAGGACTATCCACTAGGGGTCTGATTAATGGGATAGGGTGTAGGCGACATTTACAGGAGCTTCCTACGATTACGTAATAGCTAGTACATAGATTCGTTCTCGATGATAACTCCACCTGGTGGAGTCTCCTACACGCTACCGTCCTTATATTGTATATATAAGGAAATACTCTCGGAAAGAGAAGAGACAGGGTCTTCTGTATGGAACCTATTTTAATGGTTGTCAAGATAATCTCGTACAGTCGCTGGTGTGAATAATCCCAAGAGATTTACGACCCAAGCGCTATTTTATGAGCAAGTTATAGTGATAGTGAACTTAGGTGTTGGATGAAGTTGAAGAATCCGCTCAAAGATTAGTCACCCACGTATTTTCACCCAGTCACGTGCACGATGGAGAAGCTGATCCAATCTGATTAAAAATTGCACATTTCATTTCCATATTTTCGGATACTAATTTCACAAAACAACAAAAGAAAAGCACCGGATATCATTTTATGGGACCAGACGAGCAGAAACTCTTGCAAGCCATCGCCATAACACCTCATCAGCCACCCGGCAAGTCATCATCAAAATGCACCAAATAGGGCCGCAATTCCAACACTCCATGCCGACTCCGTGCCGGCGTTCTTGTCAGCCGCTAATCATTCAAACCGCTAAAGTCATACTAGCTAAGAAATATGATAGAGATGATGAAGATGATGGAAAAGTGACGTGGAAAATGACTAACACTACCGTGAAGCGAATGGAAGAGGTTGGTATGCTGAATATAGTATTTAAATAGTTGTTGGTGTTGGCTGGCCAATGGCCGCATCAGTTTGGCCATTATATGCTGATTTAAGTATGACCGGATTGACCAGGTTTCTAGCAGTCCGTGGCGTCGCCGCATTTACTGTAAAGCACATGCACCAGAAAAGAACCATTGAAGTTGACAAGGAAAATTTTAGGTACTGAATAGCATAGGGGAGTCTTAGGATTTTTGCTCAACAGGCGGAGGGGCATGTGACAATCCGTTTGTCGGAATGGTGCGTGGGCTTTCCCTTTCCGATTTTAGCGGTCCGTTCCTCTTCTCGTCCTCAGCCCCATCGCTGTAGTCTTCATCTACATCCATTTGACGTGCTGCTGGTTCATGATGCTCAGGGCGCTCTTGTTTTGGGGTCTCGGACATGCGCGGCATTGGCTGGGTCGCATTGATGGATGGAAGCGGCGGAGGATTATGAGCAGCCTCAGATGGATGGTAGCCATCATTCAATCGCCGAGCGTCCATGTTATCACGCGGGCTGTGTCGTGGAGGAGAGGGTATCCTGTGGGGAGGGGACGTGCGTCGGCTATGAGGCTCGTCCAATCTCTGACGCTTCTCGTCATTAGTAGGAGGTTTCTGATTCATTGGACTTTCATCTTCCCATTCACGAAGTCTCTTGGGAGGTGCGGTTGGAGTTCGCTCATCACGTTCGCGAGCGGCGGCTTCAGCTGCTGCTTGGGCGGATGCCGGAGCTGGAGCACCGCTAGCGATGCCTCCTGCTGAGGAGGGATTAGGGTGGTGCTGGTACTGCTGCTGAGGATAATTGCTCCCAGGGGATGATACGCGGTTTTCTATAATAGGTCGAACCTCGGGAGGCGGGCTGGCCATTCGGCCATAAGGAGGTAGAGGTCCTTGGCTAGGTGGACCGTTCAGGCCTGTTGGAGGAGGTGGTGGGGGTGGAGGAACGGTTGCTGGGTGCGGGCCATAATTGGGATTTGATATCCGGTTCGGAGGCTGATGCTGCTGCATTTGTGACTGTGCGGGCGGGCCTTGTGGTGGGAGTGACGGAGGTACATGGTACATATTTGGAGCAACGTTATGTGTCTTTGGAGAAGGAGATAGTCCTCTTCGAGGAGGGGCTGATGGGTTTGGCCGTGGCGGCTCTTGGTATTGTCTTAATGGTTCTTGTCTCGGGCTTGCAGGGCGGGGAGGGGCATGCTGTGTTGGCGGTCTAATAGGATCTCGCTGGTCATACTGGTTCAGTTGCTGGGGTGGTAGCTGCGGATCTCGTATGCTAGCTAGAGGACGATTCCAATCGCCGCTGCCCAAAGCAGGCGGGATCGGTCCCTGAGGGGCTTGAGAAGGAGTTTGCGCACCCCACTGAGGGCCAGGAGGGCCATTGATGGACGCGGGTTGATAAGCTTGAGGGTGGACATCCTGTGGAATCGGTGCGCTGTTTTGATTTGGTACGCCGCTTGTGGGTTGGCCGTTCTGCAAGAGCTGCAGGCGAGCTTTGATATGCACGTTCGAAGGGTCAAGATCGGCGGCACGCTGGTATGCGTCGAGCGCATCGGCTGTTTGGTTATTGCAAGACTCGTACTTGAACACGTAAGTGGATGTTTTGCCAGGCAAGGGCTGAAAAGCAAACTTACCAGTGTACCAAGGTCGTACCAGACCTCAGATATATTTGGGTTTAAACGGATTGCTCGGGAGTATGCATCGAGCGCATCACGATACTGGTTGATTTGATAATAGAGAACTCCGATTGAGCACCAAAATGTCGGGTTTCGTCCATCGCGGTAGACCGCTTGTTGGTATGCTTCGTACGCCTTCGGGTACTTCTGTTGTGACATGTAGCAACGGCCGAGCAGGTACCAGCTCTGTGCATCGGTTTGGTCTGAAAAGATAAATTAGACTCTAGCACATGACAATACTCGAGCTTCTGAAAATTTACCTGAGTTGACCGATTTCTCTAGATACTCAATCGCTTGTTCCTGGCTGGAGTAGTTTGTGCTTTGTTGATGATGTAGCCAGCCGAGCTGTTGCAAAACCTTCGCGTGAGAGGGATCGCGCTCGAGAACCCGCCTGTACGCAGTCTTTGCCGAGTCGTACTGTAGCCAATGGTTAATGATCTGTATTCAGCATTGTCCAATGACTGCGCTTACATCTTTTTGCTGTTCATAAACGTGCCCGATTTGGAACCAGATGTCTTCCTCGGTCAGCGGCCGCGGTGGATTAGTCACTATGTATTTGAAGCACTGGTGTGAGAGTTAGTTGAAGAAAGAATAAGCAAGAGCGGCGATGTTGTTACTTCTAAACTTGACTGGAATTTTTGTTGTTGCTTGTAAATTATTCCGAGGCGGAAGTAAATCTCATTCGCCTTTTCAAAATTTGGCTCCATTCGCATGACTTGAGAGAAGGCCTCTTCGGCATGCTCGAGGGAACCATAGCGGTCATAGAGAATTCCAATACCATACCAGAGCTTGGGTTCCTGAAACAGTCCATTAGCGAAGCCCGCGCATAATGTAGACTCACGGAGCGGACACGACATACCTTTGGATCGGTGAGATGGTAGAGTGCCTGTTGGTAGGCTGAATAGGCCTGCTGCAAATCATCCATCATGAGGTAGCAATGGCCTGTAAACGAGTCAATAAGCCGCATGTGTTGTCCGGAAACTTGAAAAGTGGACTTACCAAGACTTCCCCAAACCTCGCCATTGTTTGGATCGACCTTCAAGATCATGCGCAAATACTCGACGGCAGCAGGGAATTGATCCTTCGTGCGTAGAATACAAGCGATACCTTGCATGGCTGGGACTGACCACGCGTTGTGGCGCAGAGCTTGCTCATAGCACTGTATGGCGCCATCGAAGTCCAGCATCTGCTCTGACAACGCACCTGGTACAAGTTAGAACGGATTGCAGACGCCCAAGTAGGACACTCGATTGCAAGGCGACATACCGAGAGAGTTCCAGATGTTCTCGTTCTGCTGGGTCAAGTATTGCGAGGCGTTCTTTGCCTGGGTCTGGATGGGAGCATGGCCGTTGGCCTGAGGGTGTCCCGGAGGTGGGCCATGATGCGGTGGCATGCCCGCAGTAGGCGAAGGCTGCTGATGGCTTGCCATGTATGATGGTGTAGCAAGCAGATTGACCAAAATATGATGCGTGAGTGATTATGGGGCTAAAAGTGGTCGGGTGCTGGGGTAAGCGTTCGGAGCGGAGAGAGCTGGGGAGACGGCGGACCACCAGCGGCTGTGAAGAAGCTTATTGGCGTCAGTGACGGTTTCGCGAATGGATACAGTTCAGCATTGCGAGTGTTGACGATGGAAAGAAGGTTGACATACAGGAGTGAATCGGCTCACCCTCGTCTGACCCGAGGCCGTAAAGCCGGCTCGAACGAGCTCGCGCCAAACAAACAACGGCAGGGCGAAATAAAGTTAGAGGATAGTGAAGCAGAGACAGAAGTGTGTTTGACGGCGCGCAGGGAGAATTGCGATGCAGGAGGGTTGAGGGGTGCGCCGGTCGGCGAGCTGAGCAGCTTCCGTGGAGCAGATTCGAGGGGAGCAGGAGAGGACAGGAAGGGCCGAGCGAAGAAAGAACTCACACAGAGAAGAAGCCGTAAGTCCCCTAACCCACGCGCTGGGTGTCTTACGGAGTGATGCTTGGCGGGCTGGACGTTGGTGCCAAAGCAGCCTAGCGGCTTGGGAAGGTGGAGGCGCCGACTTGCAGGCCCGGGGGGTCCCCCCTTGTCTCTCTACCGTGGGCGGCGGCAGGCCTCGCTTGGCTTCAACCTGGCTCTGGCCGAAGGCGGTCCAGAGGGCGAGTGCTTCGACAAGATGAGGAGATGCGCCCCCGGCGGGTGATACATCTGGCTGCCACCACCACCAGAAGAGCGAGCAATTATCCCTCTGGCACACCACCTCCACTCGCTCCCCCGGCAAGCCTCCCACTCCCTCGCTCCTCCCTGAGCATGAGCGCCTGCCCTAGCTTTCTGCCATTTTCTGCCACCGTCCACCGTCCACAGTCGACCCGGCGAGACACACCACCCACCGTTCAAGGCGTGAAACACCCGGGCTGGGGTGCGGGCACCAGGCTGAGCCTCAAGGCCCTCGTCGCCCTCGCTCGCCCTCGCAGCCTCTCTCTCATAAGCTGCTTTGCCCGCTCCCCGCTGCCCGCTGCCCGTCTGCCATCCGCAGACACTTCTTACATTCAAGGCTTGGCACTAGGCTGCGGGCGTTCCCACGGGGCGCGCTTTGGGAATCGCTTCGTTCGTGCTCGCGGTTCATGGCGAAGCCAGCCTCTACGCCTCACAGCAGCCTCAACCCTTCAACACGACAAAGGACAGCTGGTCGCAGCGAGTCGAGATTGCGTGCTGCTAACCTCGATCTTCCACGCGCCCTCCTGCTCGAGTGACAGATTTAATTCCGGCCTAAATCTGTCAGTCAGCGATGATCTCCATGCGCCTTCTGCGCGGGGCTCATTAAGCTGAAAAGGCTGGGTGATAACGTGTCTGCAGCCAGTCAGATCCGGGAAGCTGCCCTACGGGGCGATCGCTCAACTTCCCGACGCCAGGCCGTCACTTTTCTTCTTCTCCTGGGGTGCCCGACTCGTACCATGTCTGCAGCGCTCCACGCCAGCAGGCGCCCATGCGCCCGCGTCCGCAGTGGGCTGGCTGGCAGACTAAGTTACTAGCAGACTGGCAGACTGGCAGACCGGCAGACGGCGGGCGAGCGAAAGGTACGTACCGCGAGTGTGCAGCCTGCAGCCTGCCAGGTGCGTCGGCGCAACTCGTTCCTCACGGGTGGGGAATGGCGATCTGCATCTCTCCTGCGCGCCAAGCCTTTCTGTCTCTCCACACCATCGCAAGCTTCCGGGCTGCACGCTTTTTGGAACTGCACCTTGCCGTGACGCAAATGTCGCTCCGCTTCCCGCGCGTCGGCAGCCTGTGTCACACCCCTTCTGGCCCATCGCAATCCTGACAAGGCTGCTGATTTGCTCGCGCACCCGGCACGCAGCAGGCCGCCTGAACGCTCTTGATGGGATGTACCTGCCCCTTGGTATTGTCGGGTCTGACAATCGATTGCGGAACAGTCGACTGGGGCTAGGGAGCGTTAAGAAGCTTCCGCTGCCATGACTCGCTAGGGAAGCCTGGAAGCCAAAAGAAGCCCCATCCCACTTTTTCGGGCGTTGGGGCCCTTTTTCGGCCGCAGCCACGTGAAACGATATGGATGGCTGAAAGACGCCACGGGTAACGGAGTGGATCCAGGGGGAACGATGCGCGTCATCCATGGACTATTTTAACGAATGGAGCTGCCGAGAAGCGAGCCGTGACAGCTATATGAGAAAGCCATCCTGCGCACGAGGATAGCGAGGAACGCGAGGAGCCAGCTGAAGGCAGGTCCTTTCTCAACATATCGACCATTTTCAGAAAAACTCCGAGTGTGTCTTTGGACGTGCAGGCGCCACTGCGCACGTAAGATTAAGGTTTTGCGGATTCGCTCAGGAGGTTTTCTCCATTTTTTCGGTTCCAAAACTCTATCCGTGCATTTCCGGACGTTTTCTATCGTTTCAAAATCTAGAATTGCTTGATCTGAATCCAATGCAAAGCTTCTGCCCCAGCCGGCATTTGTTTGGCCCAAACGCGACGCCAAGCCTGACTGCCGTGACGTTGGGAGAGGGATCGAGGCTTAGTTGTCACCATCGTAAGGCCGAACACTTAAGGGTGGCACCGCCTTCGCCGTCATCATATAGAAAAACGAGGCTTTGCACACTAACATCTCTGCATTTTCCAATGATCGCTTTGAGGCTGGGATCCATCGTTCGAAATGTCACTTGACAGCACACGCCCGCTCCCAACGTACCTCTAACCTTGGAAGTTTGGAAGCCTGCAGAAAGTCATGAAGGCAGATATCACGATGCATCCCGATGCATCACTCTGTTTGCGATGCCTTTGGTTGAAGATTGCGTAAGTCCTAGATCTGCATTAGAAATCTGTCCAATGCCGCGGACAAAAGAACGTGTCGTCCCGCATCCGCAGCGATGCACTCCCGCCACTCCCCACCTCGTTCTCACCACTGGATGCTGTTCTCGATCCAGTGGGTTGTCGACGGCGGGGAGTCCACTGTGCCCGAACCATGGAACCACCACTTGAGGGTCCAGTGGGACTTATTAGATATATATGCGCTCACATTAGTCCGATATAATTTGATGTTCCATGGAACCTTCTGTCGTCCCATGCAAACGCTGTCGGTGTGACTCTGCCACGGCGTCTAGAAATGCAAATTTCATTAGTTGGGCGCACTCATTGCTCTACCGCTGCAAGGCAGTCTTTGGCCGAGAGAATAGTGTGGCGCCGAGTTCTAATAATATATGGCATTTACATACGAAGCACTTGCTTACGACTTGCGAGTACCCGGAAAGTTGAACGATCCATGTCACATGGTCCCGCATTGAAGGATGTTAATATCCTGCTTCGGCATTCCAAAGGGGCTCGATTACTCTTGGCTGTTTTCGATAAACCTAATATAGAATATTTACACTTCTTTCGTAGCAATCACTTACTCATGAATTAATTATCGTTTTAAATAGAATTACGGGTCTTTAGTGTCGCAATAAAATATTTCCAAGTTATCACGTGACACGAATGCTGTGATGGCTGCAGGTGGCGGAGAGCGACGTATTGTGCTCGGGCCCTAGTTCGTTCGTCTCGAACGGCAAACTCTTCATAGGAGCTACTACATCAACAGGTTTTAACCAGAGGGTCTTTGGTGTTCGCTGAATTAATCTCCGCGTGAACTGACAGATCTCCACTTGCGTGGTGGCGGAAGAGGCACTTTTCCTGCCACGAGCCAGCCGTTCGCTGCGTCATGTAGCTTACATGACCAAGGCTAACTCCCAGATCTCTCTACGCTTGCAACAACTCCGAATATTCTCATATCCAGCTCCTCGATTGCATATCCTCAGATCGGCCTTAAAGATACCAGCCCTTCAAACGCGACTCGCGCAAAGCCCCCATAAAGCACCGTTAATTGCCTCAAGACTCTTCCACTGTCTATCTCAGCTTCAAAGCCTCCACCTCTCGCCGAAGATGTCATCAGACGCTGATTATGCCTCCTTCTTAGACAGGGCGAACCAAGATACTGGCTCCACCAGGGTCTCTGCAGAATCTAAATCGGTGGGCGCAAAGTCCGTGAATACAGAAGTGCCGAAGGCACTGGAGGAGATAGAGGAATACTACGTCTCTGATGCAGACGAGCCATTTGAGCCTGTTAGCCTGAAGTTTGACGGAGATAGTGTGCCATCGGCTGGTAAGTAAGCCCACTTTTAAACCCGTAGCTCCACCGTGTCTGGTCACTTTAGAACTTTTGTGCATAAGCTAAGAGTATCCTGCGCTCCAGATGAGTTTGCCGAACTCCTCTCCCACGATTCGGATGTTTCCTCAATAGGCGAAAAAGAATTTGATCCTCAGGGTCAATATAAGAAGATCGTCGATGCTGTTAAGAAAGCCGGCAGCAAGGACGTGAGCATATTCAGGGTGGAACACGGCAGCACACGCGCAGAATACTATGTGGTGAGCCTGGACAAGAAGGGTGGAAGGGTAGTTGGACTAAAAGCTCTTGCCGTAGAGTCATGAGACATGGACAGGAGTAAATGTATATCTCGTAGACATTTGATCTAGCATTGGGGTAGTGGTCAATGGCATGTGCGGGGCTGAACCAGCTGATACCAGGTCAGCTGTACCTTTCGGTGACGTCGAACAGCTAGTAGAAAGCGTTTCAGAATTTACGTATGTCTTCGAATCAACGTTCGTGCGGAGAGCTGAGAGTACTCAGCTGAAAGTACCGCTCGCCAAGACCGGCGCTTATTCGCGAATGCATCGCAAGTCTACCAGACAGAAAGGCTGATTAAGATTTTCCCCACCACGATGCACTGCCATCGCGAGGCTGCTTTGTAGAGTATTGGACGTTGTCGTTCCCCTGGGAATTCTCAACAGGCCACAGTTCTTTAAGGGGGGATTATGGCTGTGGCATGAGAGAGCTTCGGTCTTTTACCCCTTTTAATTTTACTGTTAACAAAAGGTATTTACGAAATTAAACAGTTGAAAAAACTCTACTTGAGTTGGAGAGCCCGATGATGGTTCACAGCGTATTTGATAAGATGAAACTCTTCGGCTTAGTTATCACACAGCGGCCGGGAAGCTAGCCATATATAGTAAGACGTGCTAGAGTTCTCCTGCACTATCATAACACCATAGACGGGACGCGTAACAGCATTCCCCATCAAAAGAATTTTGCAACGACGCCAACTATCTGCTAAGTTAACAATATCCTGGCTCAGCAGACATCAGTTACGTGTGGCAATTTAAAGGGATGGATTTTGTCGAATTCTACTTGAGTGCGAGGAAACACCTGCGCTCCAGCCAGGTAAAACGGCGAATGAGTAAGGATTAATCTGGACCTGAGGGTCTTTTCTGTTCCTGGATAATTGCTGCAGGCTGTGTGGCTGAGCCGGAGAGAAATGGCTAAATAGCCTAGGCGAAGGTCAGCTTTTGAACAGGCGCAGAATGCTGCGGCGAGGAAGTGCCATAAAACAGCTTGAAACCTGCGTTTAACCACGATGATGACATTCGCCCAAGATCCTAGCGGATAAATTTAGCAGGCCACCCCAAGCAAGTCCTGCGTAAGCCTGCAGTGTGGATTTACCGCCTCCCAGCCCCCAAGCGCCCTGATTCGCTCCAGACGTGTTGTAGCGTTTAAGATCTCCTGGCCAGGGACTTGCCAATTTTCGTGGATGCCGTTGCACCCAGGGCGATCCGCGAATGCTGTCTCGGCCCAAAGTACTGACGGATTGCCACTCTTTCTCCATCGCTCCAGGTTGGAGGTCGCTTTTGCATCCCTCTTTGCACTCTTGAATGAGTATTGCACTCGACTGTTCCACGGTAATCGTGAGAGCCATTGCCCCTTCTTCCCTCCCGCTACTCGCCAAGTTCCCATTCAATCGCGTACCTTGCCGACCCTGGCCTTCCAACTTCGGACAGGAGTGACCTCCTTCCATCCCCTGCGTAATAATACACAAATCACTCTCAACGTCTCACCCTGTCCTACTCCGCAAACCGGTATCCGAGGACCGACCTTGAACGGTCACTTCTGGGGGCATTTGGACCTGCAAGCCAGTCTGTTTCCTAGCCATCATTGCATGGGACCCTCAATCACGACTGGAATTTAACTCTTTGTGACCGAACCCACGCTCGTTTGACCAACTTCAACCTTCACACTGGCAGCCTTCTAACAACACCAACTCAACCTCTTCCACTCCTTCAACATGTCCTTGCCCGGCTCGCCATCGCCGCCGATGAATGCTCCTCCTCACATTCGACTCAACTCGGGGACAGACAATATCCTCAACGATGCTCAGAATGACCTCCCAAGTGCAACACAGCAGCCCTCCTCGCGCTCATTAATACCCCCACGGCTGGGCATCTCTCCTAACCTACGACAGCAGAGCTCGTCGAATTCTCTCTACAATCAACCCGCCGCTGTCGCTGATTCTGCAGAGCTATTACTACCACCGAAGAAACTAAGAACGCGGAGGTTTCGAGATGAGTCACCAATGCAATCACCATCAGGAATATCTTCACGGCGGACCAGCTGGAGTTCCGAGTCCGTAGGGAGTCGAGACTCTCGTTCCGGACCGTTCGCATCGCCCTTTGACGACTCGCGTGCACCATCTCGAGCAGGGAGCGACGATGACCTCAACACACAAACTGTATCGGAAAAATACAACATCCTTCCGTCCGCAGGATTACTCCTCTTTCCGGAAGATGTCGAAAAAGACGATTGGCTTCATAATCCAGATCCAAACGAGAAAGATAAGCGGGACTGTGACATCTTTTCGAGACGAGGGCTGGTGAATGTTGGTGGCCTTGCACTCATAACAATCGGAGTGCTGCTACTATTCATTGGCTATCCTATATTGTATGTTTAGCTTTCTTTGTCGCTCGAGACGCTGCTCGTATTCGTTAATTCCTAGCGCTCCCCCAAATTACTTTACTGACTAGTGACTATAGAACATTCGTTCACAAGTTAACTACACCTGAAGTTGGACCCTGCACGAATAATCCGATGTGTATAAATGTTGGAGATGTCCCACTGCTGAAGAATCTCCGTACAAGCTTGATCGACCCTACAACACCCTCTTCAGCCAAAACGAGAACCTCGCACAGCGGAACTAAGCAAAACCTTGTGGTATGTGGTGGCGAAGTAGTGATAGTGCAATCTGGTTAATAATGAGCAGTTTTCGGACGAATTTAACACAGATGGCCGAACATTTTATGATGGCGACGACCCATTCTTTCAAGCTGTGGACATCTGGTATGGTGTGACGCAGGATTTGGAGGTAAGGATTGGAATAATTGATATATGGCAATAAGTATGCTAATATGCTGGCAGTGGTACGATCCTGATGCAGTGACTACAAAGGATGGCACCTTGAATATCCAATTCGACGCCTTCCAGAATCACGGCCTCAACTACCGTTCCGGTATGCTTCAGTCATGGAACCAAATGTGCTTCAAGGGCGGGCATTTGGAAGCTAGTATCTCACTTCCCGGAAGAGGTGACACTGTTGGGTTCTGGCCTGGTTTCTGGGCTATGGGCAATCTCGGTCGGCCAGGATATGCTTCGACGACGGACGGACTGTGGCCTTACAGTTATGATAACGAGTGCGATGCTGGCATTACCCCGAATCAGAGCGCAACAGATGGTCTAAGCTACCTGCCGGGAATGAGGCTTCCAGCATGCACTTGTTCCGGAGAGGATCATCCGAATCCAGGCACATCTCGAAGTGCTCCAGAGATCGATGCAGTGGAAGCTACTGTTACGTTTTTGGATCCTCCTAATGGAGCTGGTATCGGTGTAGTCTCTCAGAGTTTTCAGTCGGCCCCATTCGATATATGGTACCGGCCAGACTACGGTAAGCTTCTAGCTTTACTTTAACAGAACTGTTCTAATGAGATCTTAGAATTCGTTGAGCTGTACGATCAATCTATTACGTCAATGAATTCGTACCAAGGTGGTCCTTTCCAGCAAGCCATCTCTGGATTAACGAACTTGAACAATGATTGGTACGACGGCAAGGGATACCAAAAATACGCTTTCGAATACGAGCCAGGAGCAGACGGTTATATTACTTGGCATGTTGGTGACGCTGAAACATGGACCTTGGATGGTAGAGCGATAGGTCCAAATGGAAACGTGGGGCAAAGAGTGATTCCGGAAGAGCCTATGGCCCTGGTTGTCAACTTTGGCATGTCTAACAGTTTCTCGGCCATCAATTTGACGGGCATTGGAAGCACGTTGCCGGCGACCATGCGTCTCGACTATATTCGGATATATCAAGATGAGGACAATGAGATAATGTCCTGCGATCCCCCAGGATATCCAACAACTTCCTATATCGCGAATCACCCTGAGCCATATTCAAATCCTAACCTTACATCATGGCTAGTCTCCAAATGTATCTCTCGATGAGTTTGAAGCTGACAATTTACCGTAGGAAACAAACCAAGTATGGCTGGCCGAAGAACTCCCTCGTTGACGGTTGCAGCAAATAGCGAGCTCCATCCTCCGTTCCTTCGAATCCAACTTGTTAGGCCCACAGTAATCTCGACCATCTTACCCTCTCTGCCTTCCTCTATCTATCTAATGTGGCCACGGCAACGACATTAAAAATCCATTGACGCACACGGAATTGTGCGTAATTATAGACCAAGCCAGACATCACGTTACAACCGTGTTTCCAGCATTTCAAGCCATATGCATACAAGGGCGGAGTCAGTTGGCGCTTTTTAAACCATTGATTTATTTTCCGTTTTCTTTGAGGCCTTACATCTTCACCCCATTGAGTACGCGCTTCTTCCGCTGGCTGTTCGATCGAGGAATAATTATTAGTCGTTATTCAACACTGTCTTTGCAGAGCGACCATTACCACCGGCTCTTGGATCCTTGCGACGGAAACAACTGCAATGGCCAGCTCGCTTCTCTTGACGCACTCTCCTGATTGCACGCGTCTGTGTATACCATGCGTCTCTTCCCCATCAGCATCATGCATGTATATTTATTCCCTCTTCCTCTCCACCACCGCACCTTTTTCATCTGGGCGAAGCGCTTACTCGCACGTCGGAGTTTTTCTTGTCCGAGCAGGCTCAGACCCTCTTTGTTTCGTGTGTTCCTTTTTCTCAACTTCTTTCCGCTTTACCCCGGTCCTTTTTGCAAGCCTCGATTCCATAACGGCTGGCGGGATGTCATAGATCTTTGGTTCAGGGTTTCTTTTTTTGCTGTTTGCTTCTGCTTTCTTGTGTGGATAGGTAGGCGAGGTTTTTCGCCTGGCGTAGGATGGGGTAGGTTGGTTGGTGTGGGACCTTGTAATTTATTGGGTTGTGTGATTCTGAAGTAGGGGAGAGGATGAAGAGGATGCGAGTGAGCGGAGGGCGAGGAAGTAGGAATGATAATTGAATATTTGGAACTTATTTTCATGATCGTTGTGTTCTGACTGTGTGGTGAATTGTGATTATAGGCTTTTGTTTACGAACTGACACCGTGGTCTCATGATTCGTTACGGCGTTAAATATGGCGGGGTTGGGTCAAGGATTCAGCAAGTGGGAGCCGGCGTGGTTGAATTTGACTAGTTTGGGGAGTGTGTGCCAAGATACTATCTTGTTTGATACGGATTGGAGCTATTGGCCGAAGATGGAGGCGTATTCGAGGCCGAGTGTTAACATGCTACTGGGGGTTTAATGCAGTTGAGCTATTGGTGGCGGTGTGAGTTTAGGAAGCTGACGAAGTGAGCTATTTTCTTCCCTTAAATTCTCGCATTCCTCGCCGACTGACTTGCAATTTCTTTCCGGTCGTATGTGTAGAGTAGCTAAGCTTACAAAGTCCGGGATTTCTGGAGATTAAACGCTCCGCATAATTATTTGCAACTGCCATTATGAAGAGACTTTACCTATGTTAAAGGCATTTAGGGCCGATTCGAGTGTTGTAACTTACTGTCTTTCATAGTAGCTTCATTTAAATTATCACCTTGTCTTGCTTCTGCGGACATTAAAAGCAACCGCATTACGGCTATTTGCTCCTTCAGAATTATCCTATCTCAACTAAAGCAATTTTTGCATTATCGATACCTGCTGTGGAGGTGCTGGGGCTAATTTCTGTACCAAACCCTTGTGAAGCCCGTGGGGTTTCCAGGGCGGGCTCGCCTCAAGAACAGAGGACTAACGTTTTACCTCAGCGAGCTCAGACGTGATTTTTTTGGCTAGCGTCGGAATAACGGCAGGACCGTCCTTTTTGCAAAATCACGTCTGAGAGTCTTGTTAAAATTATAACCAAAATACGCCAAGCGGAGATTGCGGATATCTAATTTATTTATTCACACAACGTATTATTATTACCAAAAGTTAATACAATATTTTTAAGACTTAGGGCTTCTAAATAGTATAAATTTTATAATACGGCTATTGCCTAGTCCTAATATTAATTTCGTTAAAGTTAAAAAACGTATTATTAAAATTATAACCACATACTATATTTTATTAAATAGTCTGCTAATATAAATAAAACCATGCAGATATGTAGATATCTACTACTTAAAGCTATTGCAACACCTAGTAGGTGCTATAGTTGGGTCCTTCCTTAAAAATATCCTCCCGTGGCCCAGAGTGCCTCTGCTACTATTAGGGGGTAAGCTTTGGGCAGATCTTCGTGCAGAGTTTCGTGCAGAGCTTCGTGCAGAGCTTCGTGCAGAGCTTCGTGCAGAGTTTCGTGTAGAGTTTCGTGTAGAGCTTCGTGCAGAGCTTCGTGCAGAGCTTCGTGCAGAGTTTCGTGCAGAGCTTCGTGCAGAGCTTCGTGTAGAGCTTCGTGCAGAGCTTCGTGCAGAGCTTCGTGCAGAGTTTCGTGCAGAGTTTCGTGCAGAGCTTCGTGCAGAGCTTCGTGTAGAGCTTCGTGCAGAGCTTCGTGCAGAGCTTCGTGCAGAGCTTCGTGTAGAGCTTCGTGCAGAGCTTCGTGCAGAGCTTCGTGCAGAGCCACGTGCAGGCGTGTAGACGTGTAGATGTGTAGACGTGCAGACGTTCGTACGGGCGATTAATTGTAGAAACGTTTGTAGAGACAATTGTATGGGCAATTGATTGATTGATTGTATGGGCGTTTGTATGGGCGTTTGTACGAGCGATTGTAGAACCTTCCTAGTATATTAGTGCTGCGTGCTCGTAGAGCTTTAGAGCTCTATATAGGGCTTTGAGCAGAGCTTTGAGCGGAGCTTCGAGCGGAGCTTCGTGCAGGGCTTTTGCAGAGCTCCGTGCAGGTCTCCCCCTAAGCTTCGTTTCGCAGAGCTCTCGCAAAGCTCCACAGCTCTACGCAGAGGGCTGGCGGCGTGGGCGTAAGCGTTTAGCGTTGGTGTTTACTGTGGTGCAGAGTAGAATTGGGGCCTCTATGGCGACGAATTCCTTTCAATGTCGCGCGCGTATAAAAAGCTGAAGATCTCATAACTTATAGAGTAGGCTTTTCTCTATAATTTGGTGTAATTTTTATATCGGCAGGTATTGTGGAAGGGTAAATTAATTTTGTTAAAGTTAATAAGTGTCGGAATGTTAGTCATGTGACGTGGTCACAAGACCGCGAAGCGAGGCTAGTTAACCTGACCTTGGAGCAACCCCTTACTTTAAAACAATTAATCATCCAACAATTAACAACGCATACGTATTATATAGTGATATTCGTGCCCGTTAATTAAAGCATGTATACCGACACTGATTAGTAGACGTATAGATTAGGAAATACGCAATAGCTAGCGCTTAAGGAGTAGTACTGGAAACAGTTCACCGATCGCCTAGTTCTTGTCTATTTTACTAAAGGAGAAGACTACAACTTCTACTTAAGCTTGAGAGCGTGTATTAGCCTTACAGCTAATATAGTAGATCGCTAAGAGAATAGCAGCCTTGCTAAGAACACTTTATAGGTCTAACGGCTGTAGAGAACGTATACACAAACCTCAACCTTAACTATACCCTTACCCTCGACCTTACCCTTAACCTTAACCTTAACCCTTAACCTTAACCTCAACCTTGACCTCTGTTTAAGCCTTAACCCTTAAACTCCCAGACCAAGGACACTCTATAGGCCCTAAGGCTATAGAGAATACCCTAAACCTTAAATCTTAAACCTTAAACCTCCTTACCTTTAAACCTCCACTTAAACCTTATGGATACTCAACCCATAACTATAATAGAGTGGTATGAGAAGATATTAAAGCATGGTAATAGAATCACTGCTGCTACAGCTTCTAAAGATAAGCTAGAAGACTATATAGCAACAAAGGTCTATATACACATATAGAAGAACTTTACAGACTATATATTATGGATAGTATTTAAGGAGGAATTTAAAGGCTTTACTACCAAAGATTTCAGACGCATACGAATTAATATAAGAGCAAAGTTACGTACTTATCTACTCAAGAGAGGAGTATATGTGGGAAAGCACAATAGCAGATATTTAATCTTAGAAGCACTATTCAACCTCCTCTAAGAGGAAGAACCTTATAAATGGATAGATAAGGAAATCACAGAAGCTCTTAAGGCAGTTAGCCCTATAATTACAGTAGCGCTACAAGAACGGCTTAACTTAATATAAACAGCTCTAATATCAAATTAAGCTATACCCCCATCAGTTATAGCCTCTTTAGCTCCTACAACCCCCCCCCATAGCCTACTACCTTCCCATACGGTGCTGACGTCTGTAAGCTATTAACTACCTCTACTACCTCCAACACCTGCAATCCAGCCTATAGCTACAGCCACAACACCTAGAACGTAAATACCTACCCCTATAACACCCTAACTAGCTGTTGCATCTATACCCCAGTAAACCGCACCAACCGCTACCTAATAGCAAGCCGTACCTACCTCTACCTAAGATTAACTACTTACTCTCCTTACTTAACTCCTATAGATGCAGAATCAGTAATTATCGCCTATGGTAACTACCTCTACCCTCCCTCTAATAACCGCTCCTACCCTACCTAGTCCCCCTCCTGCCCAGTATCTTTACCCTAGTACTGCTAATACCAACCCTGCTATGCACCTGCCTATATACAGCAAAGAGGCAGCCACTATCGCCAAGATCTATATAGACGACCAGAAATACGATAGAGTAAGTAATAGCTTTAACTTTAAGTTAACTATCTTCTATAATATCTGCAAGAGAGCTAGTCTACCTTTTAAAGGCTATATAACCATACTCCCAACTATACTAAAGGGACTTACTTAGGATCACTACTACAATAGCAGCCTTTTAACTAGATTATTTACTGAGGCATATAACCACATGCGTTACTTCTTTAAAGGACTAAAGTACTATCGGAGAAACCTTATAGAATGGAACGCCACTAACTTTTAAGGAATTATTAATAAGAACCTTAATAAGTAAATCTATTAGAGTTTCCAACTACTCCTTAATAAGCTCTTAAAATATCGCCACAGATTACACCTAGAGTTTTATACAAACCTCTTCCTTATAAATAAACTAGTCACCGCTTGCCAAGGAGTACTAGTATGCTGTATTACTATTTCCAACCCTTCTAAAGACCTCTCCCAGTTAATTAGCAAGTTGCAATCTTCTATAGTTATATAGGAGAAGGAACACCCTTTCTAGGCCTTAATAAGACCGTCTTAAGAAACCTACTTTACGGATTGCATATACCGCCGTAATATCCGTAACAACCGTAACCAAACCCGCTCCTATAGACAAAACACCGTTAGATCCCTAAAGGCCAAGTACTACATTTGCCAAAAGGAGAGCTGCCGCTTATAGAAACATATAGAGGAGGAGCGGAACCGTTCTAGAGATAAGTATAAAAGATATTTTAACAATAACAAGGGCCGCAATAGTAACTTTAAAGAACGCTTTAGACAATACACTATCTACTATAAAGGAGACGACAATAATAAGTATAATAAGACTTTTAAAGCTTTTATGCTAAACACAAACACTAATAAAAACACTAATAACAACAACAGTAAGGAAGAATTAGAAGACCCTAACGGCTACTACCTTACATTATTTAGGACTCTTACTATAGATAAAGCAACCTCTATAAGTATAGAACTAGCTAATAAGGCTTATGCTTACTTACTTACTACAATCTCTATGGAACCTACTACGGAAACCAACCCGTTTAACTATAACATAACAACCGCCGCTTTACGCTATACTTCTACGGTATTTATAGGAATTATAATTAATACTAGTGCGTTAAAGAAGTCTATGGCCGGTTACAGACAATTCTAGGCACTATAGAACGCGGACTAATCCGTAAGATTTAATACCTCAACTAAAGGACAAGTTAACGTGCAGTTTGGCATTGGAATTGCTACCTCTATTAAAACTACAGATGTCGTTACCCCTATAGGCAAGATATAGTTTTATATTGTCTATATAGATACCCCCTTCTTGCTCTGCTTAGTAGATATAAACAGACTCTAAATTTACTACAACAACCTTAGAAACGTTGTTATCACTCACACCAAAAAAGTACTAGTAGTGCGACGGTTTAGCCACCCATTTCTTCTATAGAGCTTATTACTATAGTTATATCTATCTGAATCCTTTAACGCGAACCCCTGCTACTTAACAGATATAGAGCTACGGCGCCTATATCGTCGATTTAGACATCCCTTAGTTGAGAAATTGCAAAAACTACTCTACTATACTGGCTATAAAACGGATAGAATGGCCATTAAGCAACTAACTAAGTTCTGCCACCACTATTAGAAGTTTAGCAAATTATTAGGCAGATTCCGCTTCACCCTATAAAACAACGTTAATTTTAACTATAATATTATCGTCGACATTATGTACATTAGCGGATTACCCCTCCTATACGTTATTAATAAAGGAACGCGATTCTAAGCCAGCAGATAGCTACGAGACATTAGCGCTAAATATATATAAGATATTCTATAGATATGCTAGATTAATATTTACCTAGGGCTACCAGACCTAATTACCTACAACGCCGAAAAGAACTTTGTTAGTAAGGAATTTAAGCAATACGCTACTATTATAGGAATTAGTATAAAGGGAGTACTAGTTAAAGCACATAACTCTATTAGAATGGTAGAGCGCTACCACAGTCTATTACGCCAAGCCTATTAGATTATTATGACTGAAATTTCTAAAATTAATAAGGAGATAGGACTCTAAATAGCGTTTAAAGCAATTAACAATTTAGCTAGCCCTAGAGAACTAGTTCCTATACTTCTAGTCTTTAAAGCCTACCCCTAAATGGTTAAATCCAATATACTATCCCCTATGGTTATACAACGCGCTGCCGTAATCAAAAAGGCTATAGTAGAGATACAGAAGCTATAAGCTAAACAACAAATCACCAACGCGCTAAATATATGAAACGGACCTAATGCTAATGCAATTCATAATCTTCTACCAAATTCGCCCGTTTTGGTCTGGAGAGAAGAAAACACTAGCTAAAGCGGCTATTAGAACAGGCCATTTACCTTACTTACTATTAAGGGTAAAATATACACCATTAAACTGTCTAGCGGACCTACAGCCTTTTAATCTACGGTCGTAAAACCCTACCTTTAAGCAACTAAATTGCAGGAGTAAATTGTTGGACTAGAATCGCTACCTAAACCTCTATTTAGGTCAGCCCTTTCTAAAACTGTCTTAGAGAGACCTGCTAAAGCTTAGCAATAACCCCTAAAATGAGGCAGAGGACGCCCTCGCAAATACCCTCTACTTACGGCCATAGCTGACATCACCATCTACCTATAGGATAACAGTTAATTTAGTACTCAATTCAGCGCCTCCTAATAGAAGGAGCTTACTAGTCTACTTAAGAAGGGAGTTTTTAAGATCGTAAGACTTATGGACATACTACAAGGCGTACAACTCTTTAATTCGCGATTTATTAACAAGATTAAGAACAAGGGAACTAATAAGGCTTTTAAGAAATCCCAACTAGTCGTATAAGCTTATAATAACTTAGAAAAGGAACTGGTTCTTACCTAATTACTAACTATTTAACAAGTTAGCCAACGACTAATTCTCTATATCGCCGCCATAAAGCTTCTATAGGCATAACTTTACCTCCAAGACATTTTACAGGCCTATGTACAATCAACCACTACACTAAATCGAGAATTCTACGTACGACCTCTATATAAGCTGATTAAGCAACTTGGGATTAACAAGGCCTCCATTTTAAAGGTTATAAAACCACTCTATAGAGTACTGGAAGCTGGTAACCACTAGTTTAAGATATATTACTTATATTATATCTAACAGTTATATATGGACTAGTCTATATACGACCCCTATCTTCTATAGAGCAACGAACCCTTTGGCATTATAGGCCTATAAATTAACGATACTCTATTCCTAGTAGATAAGACCTTTATAAACGTAGAGTAAAACAAGCTGCATAAGGCCAAGTTTATAGCTAAAGAATAGGAATAACTTACCGTCAATACACCCATTAAGTTTAATAGTGGAGTCATTTAGCTACTAACTAATGGGAGCATTACGCTTACTTAGAAACGACAATGTATAAACCTTAGTATAATTAGCACCAAGCTTGCCATGAGTATAGGATTAAGAGGAGCTATAAGAACCTTAACTCCAAAGGACCAGTACATTGCTTAACGCGCTAGAGGTATATATATTGCTTTAGTTTACCAGCTAGAAGCCTTATTTAATTTATCCTTTACCGCCCAAGTGATTAACCCTAATAAGGAAGACGCAAAATAGTTAAATAAGCGTCTAAACTGGCAAATTAAGAACGCTAATAGAGGCCTTAAGTTTGTTAAGTTAGATATTAAAACCCTACAGCTCCTGGTGTTTATGGACACGTTATTTGCTAACAATAAGGACCTTTCTTTATAGATCGGCTACGTTATTGTACTAGCTGATACTACAAAGAAGGCCAACATCGTCTATTAGAGCTTAGTTAAGTGTAAAAGAGTTACTTGGAGTGTACTAGCTTCTAAACTCTACGGTACAGCCTACGGCTTTAATATCGGCGTTATAATTAAATCTATAGTAGATAAGATCCTACAAATTAACCTCCTACTTATGCTTTGCACTGATTCCAAGTCCTTATATAACTATTTAGTACGACTCGGAACCACCCAAGAAAAGCGCCTAATAATTAACATAATGTGCCTCCGGCAAGCCTACAAACGGAGACAGATTATGGAGGTGAAATAGATTAACGGAGAGGCCAACCCTACTAACGCTATAACAAAGGGAAAGCCCTACGCGGCTCTTTAATAGCTTATTAATACGAACCAAATCAACCTATAAGTTATAGGATGGGTTGAACAAATAAACTTAGATTTAGCTTAGCGTTAGGTAACTAATTATAATAATATGAACCCTAAATTTAATTAGCTAATTAGGATTTTCTATCCCCGGGATAGAAAATTGCTATTGGCTCGCTTACCACTAGCGCCTTAGTAGCCCTTGCGATATGTTAACCTGCTACCCCTAACAATTCTTCTTGTAATTACGGACCTATAAAAGGAGCGTGGAAGCTATTGCGTATTAATTGGATCTCTAGCTATTGTGTATACGCTGCAAATAAGTCTAGAAGTAAACTTAGCTTTGGAATATAGATTAGCCTTCTTTTTAGAGTTGCTCCAGTGTCGGAATGTTAGTCATGTAATATGGTCACGAGACCGCGAAGTAAGGCTAGTTAACCTGACCTTAGAGCAACCCCTTACTTTAAAATAATTAATCATCTAACAATTAACAACGCATACGTATCATACAGTGATATTTGTGCCCGTTGATTAAAGCATGTATACCGACAATAAGGTCTTCTTATATAAACTATGTTAGGTTTTCCTATAAATCTTGCCAAAGTCTCTTAGACCAAGAAACCGATTGCCGTCCTAAATCAGCTTAGCGGACGGTGCGGAATTCCTATATCCGCACAATCGATTTCTTGGTCTAAGCTTACCTCAGCAAGCTCAGACCATAGAATTAATTAGCGGATATACGTATATCCACAAGCGGATATTGCTAACCTTTTTTGTTAAAAAGTTAATTCTATGGTCTAAGAGACTTTTCTAGACTTTATTAAGCAACGCGACTTATTTTATATATAGAGCAGTTACCTTCTTTAACGAAATTAATCTATACCCCTATAGCAGCTATTATCTTAAAAATACCGTTAAATTAATCCGCAGAAGCAGCTCTATAATTAATAAATATCTCTACCCTATTAGCCCCCATAATGTTAAGCAGAAAGCGCCGCTAAACAGGTAATATATTAACAATTAAATTGCCTACCCCTACTACAAATATAATATTAGTTAACCGGCGGACGCCTATCTAAACACTAACTAGAGTATCTGCTAAGTGGATATCACGCTAGGTAATAAAGGAAGAGAAGATTAAGGTTATTTTAGAGCATTTACGGGACTAGCGATAGTCCTTTAGTGACCTTTCTTTAGTATAGCTATAGCTTAGTACTGTAAAAAAGGACAATATATAAAGAAAGGAGAAGATAAAAAAAATAAAGGTAAAGGAGCTTATTATTACCCTTTCAGGGGACAAAGAAATCCATAATACAATTATAGAGACTACGGATATCCATTTAGAACTAATCAATATAGTTATAAATATCCTTTATAAAGAGCTTTATAATCTTTAGCAGAAGACGGTTATCTTTAGGCCATAGAAGTCAGATTTAGAGTTTAAAGACGTTTAACTCTTAAAGGGCTATAAGGCAATTAACTAATATGCCCCTCTACTCTGCTAACTAATAGAAGAATTATCAGCACAGTTAAGAACTAATAAATTATAAAATCCGTACCTAGGGTGGGTTATTCTTCTTACATCTATCCTTTTATTAGGCCACGCTTAAGACTCCACTAACTATTTTACTTGGCTTCTTAGTCTTTATCTTTAAGGTATAGGTATAAAGCATTAGGTTCTATTACTGCTTTATAAACTAGGGCTTATTAACAGATATAAGATGCTGTCGGTATACTCACTTTATCAACGTGCACGAATATCACTGTATTGCGATACATATGCGGTGTTGAAGTTGGTAGTTATTATTGTCTAGAAGTAAGGGGTTGCTCCAAGGTCAGGTTAGCTAGCCTCGCTTTATAGTCTTATAACCACGTCACATAACTAACATTCCGACACTGGAGCAACTCTAAAAAGAAGGCTAATCTACACTCTAAAGTCAAGTTTACTTCTAGACTATTCGTAGCGTATACGCAATAGCTTCCACGCTCCTTTTACAGGTCCGTAATTACATAACCCGTATTACGGCTTGTATAAATGTCTCTAAACCAAAGCCTGTAAAATACTGTATTACGGAGATACTATGCTAAGGAAGAGAAGAAGAAAAAGAGTCGTTAGGGGTAGCAGGTTAATATATTATAAGGGCCGCCAAGGCGCTAGTGGTAAGCGAGCTAATAGCGATTTTCCATGCTAGGTATGGAAAATCCTAATTAGTTAGTTGAATTTAGGGTCCGCACTGTTATAATCAGTTACCTAACGCTAAGCTAAATCTAAGTTCGTTCGTTCAACCCATCCTATAACTTATAGGTCAATTTAGTTCGTATTAATAAGCCATTAAAGAGCCGCGTAGGGTTTTCCCTTTATTATAGCGTTAGTAGGGTTAGCCTCTCTGTTAATCCATTTCACCTCTATAATCTGTCTCCGTTTATAGGCTTACCGGAGGCACATTATATCAATTATTAGGCGTTTTTCTTAGGTGGTTCCAAGTCGTACTAAACAGTTATATAAGGACTTAGAGTCAGTGCAAAGCACAAATAGAAGGTTAATTTATAGGATCTTATCTACTGTAGACTTAATCGTAACGCCAATATTAAAGCTATAGGCCGTGCCGTAGAGTTCAGAAGCTAGTACGCTCTAAGTAACTCTTTTGCACTTAACTAAGCTCCAATAGACGATATTGGCCTTCTTTGTAGCATTAGCTAGTATAAGAACATAGCCAATCTATAAAAAGAGGTCCTTGTTGTTAGCAAATAACGCGTCCATAAATACCAGTAGCTATAGGGTTTTAATATCTAACTTAACAAACTTAAGACCTCTATTAGTGTTCTCAATTTGCCAGTTTAGACGCTTATTTAACTATTTTGCGTCTTCCTTATTGGGGTTAATTACCTAGGCGGCAAAGGATAAATCAAATAAGGCTTCTAGCTGGCATATTAAAGCGATATATACACCTCTAGCACGTTAAGCAATATACTAGTCCTTTAGAGTTAAGGTTCTTATAGCTCCTCTTAATCCTATACTTGTGGCAAGCTTAGTGCTAATCATACTAAGGTTTATACATTGTCATTCCTAAGTAAGCGTAATGCTCCCATTAGTTAGTAGCTGAATAACTCCACCATTAAACTTAATAGGCGTATTAACAGTAAGTTATTCCCGTTCCTTAGCCATAAACTTAGCCTTATATAGCTCGTTTTACTCTATGTTTATAAAGGTCTTATCTACTAGGAATAGAGTATTATTAGTTTATAGGCCTATAATACCAAAGGGTTTATTACTCTGTAGAAGGCAGGGGTCATACATAGACTAGTCCATGTGCAACTATTAGATATAATGCAAGTAATATATCTTAAACCAGTAGTTACCGGCTTCCGGTACTCTATAGAGTAGTTTTACAACCTTTAGAATAGAGGCCTTATTAATCCTAAGTTGCTTAATCAGCTCGTGTGGAGGTCATATATAGAACTCTCAATTCAGTGTGGTGGTTGATTGTACATAGGCCTATAAAATATCTTAGAGGTAAAGTCGTGCCTATAGAAGCTTTATGGCGGTAATATAGAGAATTAGTTGTTAGCTAACTCATTAAATGGTTAGTAATTAGGTAAGAACCAGTTCCTTTTCTAAGTTATTATAAGCTTACACGACTAGTTAGGATTTCTTAAAGGCTTTATTAGTTCCCTTGTTTTTAATCTCGTCAATAAATTATAAGTTAAAGAGTTATACACCTTATAGTATATCCGTGAGTCTTACAATCTCAAAAACTCCCTTCTTAAGTAGACTAGTAAGCTCCTTCTATTAGGAGGCGCTAAATTAGGTACTAAATTAACTGTCATCCTATAGGTAGATGGTGATATCAGTTATAGCTATAAGTAGAGGGTATTTATAAGGGCGTCCTCTGCCTTGTTTCGGGGGTTATTACTAAGCTTTAGTAGGTCTCTCTAAAACAGTCTCAGAAAGGGCTGACCTAAGTAGAGGTTTAGGTAGCAATTCCAGTCTAATAATTTACTCCTACAATTTAGTTGCTTAAAGGTAGAGTTTTATAACCATAGATTAGAAGGCTGTAGGTCCACTAGACAGCTTAACGGTATATATTTCACCCTTAACGGTAAGTAAGGTAAATGGCCCATCCTAATAGCCGCTTTAGCCAGTGTTTCCTTCTCTCCAGACCAAAACGGGTAAGTTTAGTAGGAGATTATAAATTGTATTAGCATTGGGTCCGTTTCGCATATTTAGCGCATTAGCGATCTATTATTCAGCTTATAGCTTCTATATCTCTACCATAGCCTTTTTAATTGCGGCAGCGCGTTATATAATAGTGGGGGATAGTGCATCAGATTCGACCATTTGGGGGTAGACTCTAAAGACTAGAAGTATGGGAACTAGTCCTTCAGGGCCAGCTAAATCGTTAATTGCTTTAAACGCCATTTAGAGTCCCATCTCCTTATTAATATTAGGGATTTCAGTCATAATGATCTGGTAGGCTCGCTGTAATAGACTATAGTAGCGCTCTACCATTCTAATAGAGTTATGTACTTTAACCAGTACTCCCTTTATACTAATTCCTATAATAGTAGCGTATTGCTTAAATTCCTTACTAACAAAGTTCTTTCCAGTGTTGTGGGTAATTAGGTCTAGTGGCCCTAGGTAGATATTAATCCAGCACATCTATAGAACGTTTTATATATATTTGGCGCTAATGTCTTATAGCTATCTACTAGCTTAGAATCGCGTTCCTTTATTAACAACGTATAGGAGGGGTGATCCGCTAATATACATAATATTAACAATAATATTGTAGTTAAAATTAACGTTATCTTATAGGGTGAAGCGGAATCTGCCTAGTAATTTACTAAACTTCTAATAGTAGTAGTAGAACTTGGTTAGTTGCTTAATGGCCATTCTGTTAGTTTTATGGCCAGCATAATAGAGTAGCTTTTGCAATTTCTCAACTAAGGGATGTCCAAATTGGCGATATAGGCGCCGTAGCTCTATATCTATTAAGTAGTAGGGGTTCGCGTTAAAGGATTTAGATAAATATAACTGTAGTAATAAGCTCTATAGGAGAAATAGGTAGCCAAACTATTGCACTACTGGCACTTTTTTAGTGCGAGTAATAACAACATTTCTAAGGTTGTTGTAGTAGATTTAGAGTCTGTCCATATCCGCTAAACAGAGCAAGAAGGGGGTATCCGTATAGATAATATAAAACTGTATCTTGCCTATAGGGGTGACAACATCCGTAGTTCTAATAGAGGTAGCAATTCTAATACCAAACTGCACGTTAACTTGTCCTTTAGTTAAGGTATTAAGTCTTATAGATTGGTCCGCGTTCTATAGTGCCTAGAATTATCTATAACCGGCCATAGACTTCTTTAACGCACTGGTATCAATTATAATTCCCATAAATACCGTGGAAGTATAGCGTGAAACAGCGGTTGTTGTGTTATAGTTAAACGGGTCAGTTTCCATAGTAGGTTCCGTAGAGGTTGCAGTAAATAAGTAAGTACAAGCCTTGTTAGCTAGTTCTACGCTAATAGAGGTTGCTTTATCTATAGTAAGAGTCCCAAATAATATAAGGTAGTAGCTATTAGGGTCTTCTAGTTCTTCCTTACTGTTATTGTTATTAGTATTTTTGTTAGCGTCTATATCTAGTATAAGAGCTTTAAAAGTCTCATTACACTCATTATCGTTATCTCCTTTATAGTAGATAGTATATTGTCTAAAACGTTCTTTAAAGTTACCATTACAGCCCTTACTATTGTTAAAACGTCTTTTATACTTATTTCTAGAACGGTTCCGCTCCTCCTCTATATATTTCTATAAGCAGCAGCTCTCCTTTTAGCAAATATAGCACTTGGTCTTTAGGGACCTAACAGTGTTTTATCTATAGGAGCGGGTTCGGTCACGGTTGTTACGGATATTACGGCGGTATATGCAATCCATAAAGTAGGCTCCTTAAGACGGTCTTATTAAGGCCTAGGAAGGATGTTCCTTCTTCTATACAACTATAGAAGATTGCAGCTTGCTAATCAACTGGGAGAGGTCTTTAGAAGGGTTAGAAATAGCAATATAGCATACTGGTACTCCTTAGCAAGCGGTGACTAGCTTATTTATAAGGAAGAGGTCTGTATAAAATTCTAGGTATAATCCATAGCGATGTTTTAAGAGCTTATTAAGGAGTAGTTAGAAACTCTAATAGATTTGCTTATTAGGGTTCTTGTTAATAATTCCTTAGAAGTCGGTGGCGTTCTATTTAGTAAGGTTTCTCCAATAGTACTCTAGTCCTTTAAAGAAGTAACACATATAGTTACATACCTCAGTAAATAATCTAGTTAAAAGGCTGCTATTATAGTAGTGATCCTAAGCAAGTCCCTTTAGCATAATTGGGAATGCAGTTATATAGCCTTTAGGAGGTAGACCAGCTCTCTTACAAATATTATAAAAGATAGTCAACTTAAAGTCAAAGCTATCACTCACTCCATCGTACTTCTGGTCATCTGTATAGATCTTAACAATAGTAGCTGCCTCTTTACTGTATATAGGCAGGTATATAGTAGGGTCGGTATTAGCAGTACTAGGGTGGAGGTACTAGGCAGGAGGAGCACTAGGTAGGGTAGGAGCGGTTACTAAAGGGAAGGTAGAGGCAGTTGCTATAGGCAATAATTGCTAGTTCTGCGTCTATAGGAGTTAAGTAAGGAGGGTAAGTAGTTAATCCTAGGTAGAGATAGGTGCAGCTTGCTATTAGGTGGCAGTTAGTGTAGTTTACTAGGGTATAGATATAACAGCTAGTTGGGGTGTTATAGGGGTAGGTATTTACGTTCCAGGTGTTATAGCTATAGCTATAGGCTGAATTGCAGGCGTTAGAGGTAGTGGAGGTAGTTAATGGTTTACAGGCGTCAGTACCATATAGGAAGGTAGTAGGCTGCGGGGGGGGGTTATAGGAACTAAAGAGGCTATAACTAACGGGGTTATAGCTTAATTCAATATTAGAGCTGTTTATATCAAGTTAAGTTGTTCTCATAGTGCCACTGTAATTATAGGGCTGACTTCCTTAAGAGCTCCTGTAATTTCCTTATCTATCCATTCATAAGGTTCCTCTTCTATAAGGACATCATATAGAACCTTATAAAGTGGGTATCTATTGCTATATATAGCCACATATACTCCTCTTTAGAGTAGGTAAGTACGGAGCTTTACTCTAGTAACAGAGCATATCTTTCTAAAGTCCTCAATAGTAAAGCCTTTAAATTCTTCTTAGAATAGCAACCGTAGTGTATAATCCGTAAAGTTCTTATATATATACTTATAGATTTTCGTTTCCATATATTCTTCCAGGTCTTCCTCTAAGGCAGTTGCTACATCAATCCCGTAACCATGTCTGGCGATTCTCTCCTTCCATTTAAGATCTATTTTATTATGCAAAGCAGTGTACTAGTCCTTATATATATTTAGTTTAAGGTTAAGGTCAAGGTCAAGGTTAAGGTTAAGGTCATTAAGGTAAGGGTGTTGAGGTAAGGGTGTTGAGGTAAGGGTGTTTTGGGTATATACGTCCTTTACAGCCGTCGGGCCTGTAAAGTTCTTAGCAAGATTACTATTCTCTCAGCAATCTGTTGTATTGGCTGTAAGGCCAGTACAAATTCTCTCAAGCTTAAGGGAGGTCGCAATCTTCTCCAAGTAAAGATACAATTCTCTAGGCAATCTGACGCGTTAGCAGTTAAGCTAATACGTGGTCTCAAGCTTTGAGGGTAATATAGCTTTCTCCTTTAACTAGAATAGACAAGGCCAGGCGATCCGTGTACTGTTTCCAGTACGGTTCTCAAGCTCTAGCTTATTGCGTATTTCCTAATCTGTACGTCTACTAATCAGTGTCGGTATACTCGCTTTATCAACGTGCACGAATATCACTGTATTGCGATACGTATGCGGTGTTGAAGTTGGTAGTTATTGTTGTCTAGAAGTAAGGGGTTGCTCCAAGGTCAGGTTAGCTAGCCTCGCTTCGTGGTCTCGTGACCACGTCACATAACTAACATTCCGATAGATGCTTAAATGCCAAAAAATAAAATTAGCTAAACGCTCTAAGGAAGGTTATAATACTAGCGGCAGATATACTGGCGCTAATATTATTAAAGACTTACCTCTAATTAATATCCGCTCTTAATAATATCTATATTATATATAACAATTTTAACTACCTTAAGTAAATGTAATATCAGTTAATTAGAGACACTGGTGTTTTCTATTCCTATACTACTAGAAAGCTTATCTATAGATCCTATATTCCCCCTAATGGCCTTCTTTAAAGTATACTATATAACTAGGTACAACTTTAGATTAAGGATATTGCTAAGGCGCTAGGTAATATATATAATAGTATTTAGAATCGGATATCCATATTTATAATTATAGATACTCTGCAAAGCGCATATCCGGCCACTATAAATAGTATTTTTAAATCTAATACTAAGCTAGAATATCTGTATATGCCAAAGATTAATATTCTACTATCTATAAAGATAACGTATATAAACCTAGGCCCTATTATAGAGAGTAAGGCTTTTATAAATGGCAACTACTATATACTTAAGACAATATTCCTAGAGTAACTACAACTTAATTATAATAATAATTTCTAGGACCGATTATATCTAGCATATAGTAACCAGAAAACTATAAAGCTTATCTATACCTATGAGTAGGAGCAGGTAGAGGCTGCGCTCTTATATAATAGCCACCGTTAAGTACTACCTATTTCAGGTCTTTAGCACCTCTAGTTAAACTTCCTATATATAATTATAAGGACTTTCTTTAGTAGTGAGCAATATGCGCAGTAGTACTCTACGCTCTATACTTATATAAATTACCTTAGGCAACAAAATATTTCTATAGAGCGCCCTTCCTTCCACCATTTTAAAGAGCTAGTACTACATAGTTTTAATACGCGCATTATTACGCTCTTCTTAATATATATCTATAATAGGCTTAACATCTATAAAGAAGGCGCGGTTAAAAGATATATTAAATTCTTAACGCCCAAGCAGTTTCTACAGCATATTAAGAATATCCATATAGTAGGTTTTAGCTCTAAAGTTTGCCGCAAGGCTAATAAATTGGTTCCTCCGCAGACCTCCACCCGTAAAAGTTCTTAGATTATAGATTAATTACTTACAGAACCTAGCTCCACTACTATAAGCTAGCCCGCTTAGATTATTAATATAGAGTTCTTTAATTATATTTAGTATCTACAGGTGGTTAAAATATATAAAGTATTAAAATACGCTATTAAGCATGCGGATATTAGCCTTCTAAAGCGTACAACTGCCTACCTTTGCCTTTACTTTACTAGATTAAGGAGTAATAACTACATATTTAAAATAATATACTTCTGGAGGTTAATTGCAATAGAGGCGTATAATCTAGTACTTTAGTAGGCCATACTTGCAAATAGGTTAATTAATAATCGCGGAGAGCCAAATAGCTTTTTTAAAGCTAATTAACTTATTAAACTACTAAATCTTTAGCTAAAGGAGCTACTCTAATTACGTGGAAACTTAACCTTTGGAATAGACTCTCTATTTAGGTGGAGTGTTCTTACTATAAGCTATACTAGACCTCTTCATACTAAGTTTAAGGGCGCATTTAGTAAGCAGACAATATCCAATTATATAATTAAGTCTCCTACGGTTAATATCTAGTTCCTTATAAATATAATTGCTAAGGACTTAATTATGCGTTAGTGTATATAGAATATTAGGTTTAAGGCACCTGCTATTCTTTAACTTATATTAGAGCGGCTTTTATAGGGCGGTATTACTAATTTTAATATACAGATATCTTATATTAGCGGTTTACTGTACAACCCTTATAAGGACGGATTTAATAAGGCTATAGATAATATACCAAAGGACTTTTAAATGCTTAGGCTTATAGTACATTTCTGTCTTAATATATTAAGTAAGTTCTTTTTATTAATATTAATTCTAGCCAGTATATAATCTTCTTGGTGCGTAGTATATAATATAGCAGCTAGCTGTTTTATAGTACGGATATATAAACATCTTTATCTTAGCTTATGCAGATATCTTTATCTTAGCTTATGCGGATATCTTTACCTTAGCTTATATGGATATTATAATATTAATTAAGTATATCTATTAAATTTAAGACGGAGACTTAATTCCTCTATATATAGTAGCAAAAGGTAAGAGCTACTATTTTATTATTATAAACCCACAATAACAGCCAACCCGCAGCAATAGCTAACTTATATCTACTTATTTAATATCTAGTAGCCTAGCATTGCGTATAAGTGCAGTAATACCACGCCTTAGGAACGCAAGCTTATCCTTTATCTTACTTAGAGAATCTCCAAACTTATTTAACTAGCGGTCTATAGCTTAAACATCTTTTGCTATATTAGTTACCCGTTTATAAACTATATTAATGCGCATAGAAACAGTAATTGCTAAATACACCCTAATAGATTCCGTACTAGTAGAAGCAGTAGTAGTAATAGCAGCACCTAGCGTGCTAGCAATTAGTAAAAGAGTTAGAGGAGAAGCGGCAGAGCAGGTGTCTCTATAGCTGCGCGTACTACTATAAGTGGGAGTCTTAATAGGGGGGGAGGCATAGTAGTGTAGGCGGGGATGGTATAAAAACAATGCTATGCGGATATTAGTAATATCCATATTATTAACATGGGTACTATACCTTCTTAGTAGGCGTTTTAGCTGGATTATTAGCAGAAGTTAATTTCGCATGTTTTCTACCCTAAGGTATAACCAGCTCTAGATTTAGTAAACTTTCCTATATACGTATTAGCTAACAGAATAATAGTATACTATTAGTATATACCTTTCCGCATAATCTGCTACCTGTTAGCGACTCAGTCAATCGAGGCACGAGCACGGCAAGAGGGACGCGCAAGCCTGTACAATTGGTAGTCTATAAACGAGGATCCAAAGCTAGAGAAAGGAAAGGAGAAGAAGGGCAGCGTCGCTCGAAGTCTTATACAATCCTCAAGTCACGTAAGCTCACGTGACTCTGCGTCTACCATAACGTCTACCATAATCCACCGTTTTCCACCAGCGCCGTAACATTACCCCCCCCTCCAAAAAAGCCTGCCCTCAGGCTTTATATGTCTGTATTATGTTTATAGGGTATTCTTATCTTTATACTCGACAGGTAGCTTATTATCTTCGCTATACTAGCACTCCATCCACTTATCTAGATACTTTGGGGGTCCTGGCTTGTTAGGGTATTAGTTATAGAATTCTTTAAGCTTTTAGGGGCAACCTATAAAGTTCTAGGCGGGGTACCAGGTTGGGTCTGGATTATAACCTTTCTATTAGACACAGTATTTTAGCGTTCCTCGTACTAGTTTATAGGCTAGTATTTCATTAACTTCCCATTCATTGTTGCCATTAACTTAAATCGGCAGTAGAGGCTTATTCTTTTATCCAGGTAGTGGGTTATTTATAGCTTTCTATAGCTTATCTGGTAAGAAAATAGGTTGGACTTTAATTAAGTCTAGGAGCTTAACCTTGTACAAGTTACCTTCTTTATTAAGAATCTTATACAGTCTTACTATCTTATAGTCTAGCTTAGAGCTAGGCTGTTCCATCTTCTAGTTCTTTATTATAACCTAGACTTTATTACCTATAGTAAAGTCAGGCTTACGCCTGTGCTTATTTACCTACTGTTCTATTAATCTCTAAGCCTTTTCTAGATTTGTATAGGCTACTACCTAGGCTTCTTCTAAGCGTTTGGCGTATTACTGGGCTTCCTTATAAGATAGTTTTTCACGTATAATTTGTAGGCCTTCCGGTCTATTCTAGTTAAAGCTAGTATAGGGTAAATATCCCATTTCTAGCTAAATAGGTGCAAATCCCGTAGAGTTATGGGGTAGGGTCGCCTAGGCGTAGTTTATTAGGGGTAACAGTTTGCCCCAGCTATCCTAGAAGTAGTTAATAAAGGACCAGAGTCTCTGGTCTAAGTATTAATTTATAATCTCTGTCTAACCGTCTATCTAGGGGTGGTATGCCGTAGAAAGCTTTAACTTAATACCTAGAATCTAGGTAAACTTATTCCAGAAGGCCAATATAAACTACGGCCCTTAATTAGATATAATAGTATTTAGTGGTCCGTAAATTTGGTAGACATAATAGATATATAGTTAGGCCACCTCTTTAGCGTTAATATCCTTATAATAGGGGATTAAGAATAGGCGCTTACCAAAGCGGTTAACTAGGATTATAACCATATTATATCCGTCGCGGTCCGTAGGTAGCTTATAGAAGTCTATAGAGATATACTGCCAGGGGCGTTCTGGTATTAGGAGTGGTTTTAATAGCCCTAGGGTCTTGTCTTGTGGAATTATAAACCTATGGTAGTTGTTACAGTTCTATACATAGTGGTTAATATCTATAACCATTCTGGGCCAGTAGTAGCGGTCGCCAATAATCCTACGGGTCTTATTTTTTCTAGGGTGGGCTGTAGAGACCTAGGCATATGCTTTAGTAATAAGTTAAGTCCATAAGTTCTATTCCTCTGCTACTACTAGCCATTCCTAATGCTTAAGTAATCCATTTTTAAGGGACTATAAGCTGGTAACGTTCTTTACCCTTTTACGGTACTTCTATAAAGAAGGGGCCGTATAGTTTATCTATAGCAATTTATTAATTAAGTTAAGTCCTAAAGGGTTAATAGGATACATCTTAGCGCCTAAGAAGTCTATACTTAGTTCTGCCTATATCTAGGGGTTAAGGTGCTCTGGTTATAGTAGTGTTTAAATCCATAATAAGATCTTTACAGCCGTCTAGTTACCTAGGTCTTATTTACGCCTTATAAGGGCATCTGCACGGTTTATAGTGCCTAGTTTATATATAATTAAGAAGTTAAACTAAGATAGGATATCCGCCTAGCGTGCCTACCGGGCCGTAAGGGCCTTAGTTATTATAAAGTATTCTAGGGCCTTATAATCCGAAACTACCTTAATGGGCTTAGGGGTCCCCTCTAGCTATACACACTAGTGCTAAAAGCTAGAGATAATAGCCAGCACTTCTTTGTTATAGATGTGGTAGTTTAGCTTAATATCTATTATAGTCTTTAAATAGTATACAATAAGGTGCTATTCTCCGTCCAGTTGCTTCTAGGAAAAAATACTAGCTATTACGCCGTCTAAGGCATCAGTTTCTAGCATTAAGGGCCGTTTTAGGTCAAAGTGGGTAAGTAGGGGAGCCAATACTAGCTATTTTTTAAGCTCATTAAAGGCCTGTGTACATACAGTGTTAAAATAGAAGGGCTGGTCTTTCCTAGTAAGATAGTTAAGAGGCCAGGTAATCCTACTATAGTTCTTAATAAAGCGTCAGTAGAAGTTATAGAAGCCTAAAAATAATTATACCCCCTTTATAGTCCGTAGGGGTGCCTACTAGTTAATTACAGCCGTTTTCTCTAGGTTAGCCTTAACTCCGTCTATACTAATAATAAAACCTAGGTACTTTATATACTTAACACTAAATTCTAACTTTTTAATATTGGCCTGGAGGCTAGCCTTATAAAGCCACTATAGGACTTTATGGACGTGCTCCTCGTGTTCTAGCTCATTCTTAGAGTAAATTATAATATTATCTAGGTAGGCCGTATAGAATTTATTAAGGTAGTTAAAGAGTACATTATTTATATACCGCTGGTACGTAGCTAATTTATTAGTTAGTCTAAAAGGAAGTACTTTATATTTATATATTCTGTAACGGGTCCAAAATATAGTAAGATCTTCTAATCTAGGGTCTATCCTAATTTAGTAAAAAGCCTAACGGATATTAAGTTTAGTAAAGATCTTAGCTCTACTCATTTGGGCTAAAGTCTCCTTAAGTAAGGGCAGTGGATAGCGGTCCTTACGGGTTATATTATTGAGTTTATAGTAGTTAATGCAGAAACAAAGTCCTCTATTTAGCTTTTTGGTAAAGAGAATAGGCGAGTTAAAAGGGGCTTGGCTAGGCTTAATAAAGCCCTTATTTAGGTTATCAATAAGGTACTACTTTATAGCCTACAATTTGGTAGTAGACTGCTAATAAAGAGGGCTATAACTAAGGGTGTCTTCCTTGTCTGGCTTAATCTCAATCTTGTGGTTGTACAGTTGGTAAGGTGGGAGTATATTAGACACTACCTTGGAGAATATATCCTTAAATTTCTGGTGTTAACGGGGCAGTTTTTGTTTTACCAGCTCCTTATTTATAAGCTTACTTTTCTATCTACTAAGCTTGCTTTCCTTTTCCTTAATTATTTAATTAATTTTATATAAGCTGGTGGTAAAGGTAATGGTATTAGGTTAGACTAAGTTCTGGTAGAATCCTACGGCGCTAATATAGTAGATATTAACTGGGGGAAAGTCTATAGGTTTCTTTACAAACTTTTATTAGGCTGTATTTTGCGGCATAGGGTTTATAGTCTTCCTTAGCTCATGTTCCATTTTCTATAAGTTGTCCTTCTAGTCTATTAGTTTAGTATAGCGTTCAGTATTCCTAGCCTTCCTTTATAGCTATATAGGGCCTAAGTTCTCCGCGGGGGACTTAGCTAGGTCACTACTAATTTCCTAGATCTTTGGTGCGGGTGGCGTAATATAGGTGGTCTAGGGGCGGCGTAGTATATAAATCCGTTGTGGATTAAGCTATATATCTTTCTTAAAGGCCTAGTCCCTACGTATAGCATTAGCCTGGTAAATAGTATTAATCTAGGGCCGTATAAGGTTCTCTATTATAATACTGATTTCTTTTATAAAGGAAGGGGTTAGGGGTAGGGATTTGGGCCAGATAAGCCGTCTACTCCGTATATTAAGCTATAAGCCTAAATAGGCTAGCCATTTTCTTCCTAAAATTATATTGTGGCTTCCTAGGTCTGTAATAAGAAAGGGGATGTTATACTACTATAGCTAGAATATATTGCATTGCAATAGGAGGCAAATTGCCGCCACGTATAGCAAGTTGCCGTTACGTGAGGCAAGTTACCGTCACGTGTCACCGCGGCACTAGCGTGGTAAGGAACCTTAAGTTCCTCACCCTTCTTCGTATTAAAAAGACAACATCCATCTATAACACTGCATAGTACATATTATTGTAATATATGTATTCTGTACGTTGTTAAAGCATACTAACACTAATCAGTGAGCACGCACAGATCAGGAAACACGCAGGTAGCTTAAAAGATAGTTATACTATCCACCTTGCAGCAGATTAGAAGATAGTTGTACTTATCCACCTTTTATATCAGCCTATTTTAGTTAAAGAGAAAAAGAGAAACTACCTAGGAGTACTTATCTGGTATCCACAACGACTTCTAGATATCTCGTTCTATCTATTTTAGAAGACTACTGCGCAGAGCACTTTACCCTACTTAATTAACTTAAACTATCTCCTCAACCGCCTCCTTAACCGCCTCCTTAACCGTTCCCCTACCTTTACCTTTTAAACACCCTTACCTTTACCCTTACTTACTTAAACAATATATAATAAACAAGATGTTAGGAACAGAGAAAGACTAAGAGGAAGAAGCAGCTAAATAGAAAAATAGGATTAACCTAATAGAAGCCTCTAAAGATGAACTAACTAACTACCTATAATATAAGATATACCTATACACAGAGATACACAACCAGCTCAACTTAATACTCTAGGAGTCGTTCTAGGGAGATTTTAAGGACTTTATGGTTAATATCTTTACGCAAATCCCCTTATACTAGCTTCAGCAACTACGTGACTGCCTAAACATTAGAGGAGTATAGGTTAATGTTAACCACAAATAAAACAAAACACTCCCTTAGTCTTTATATAATATAGCACAAGAAGAAGACCAAACTAAATAGAGCAGAGAGATAATTAAATTAGCCAATAATAAGTACGGACTGACGCTATTAAGATTAATTAAGGTATACATAACAGAGGGTACCTTAAAGGAGCAATAATAAGCTAAAGCTACTGTAACCCAACTAACCGGTACACTGACTACCTCTACCTTTACACCATCTATTATACCTTAATCTATGACTATGTCCACTTTTATACTATCTGCTACGCCTTAACCCGCAACAATAATACAGCAACTCCACGTATAATCTATAGATGAGGAGAACCGCCCTATTACTATAACTGGCTATGGCAAGGAAATTGCGAACGCAGCTAAGATATACACAGAGGAGTAGAAATACAGTAGTATGAACAAAAGCCTCAACTACAAATTAACAATATTCTATGACATCTGCAATCGAGCGGACATACCCCAAGAAGCCTACCTTAAGGCATTCCCTACTATACTAAAAGGACTAGCTTTAGACCACTTCTACACAAACTAACTATTCTGCCTACCATTTGCCAAAGCTTGCGAGCACCTTTGGAATTTCTTTAAAGAACTAGGATTTTAATGCAAGAACCTAGATAAGTAGAACACCATTATACTTACAACAGTAATAGCAGGAAACATAGATAAGTTAATAAGCGAATATCTCCAATTGTTAATCCATAGACTTCGTTAACTATAGTATGGCCTTAAACCTACCTTATAAACTATAGACTTCCTTTATAACAAAATCGTTACTTCTTGCCAGGGAATACTAGTATGTAGATATGCAGTCTCTAACCCACTGGACAACCTTGGAGCCCTTATTAATAAACTTTAATCGTCCATTATAGCATACGAAAAAGAGCATACGGAGAAGACATAAGCCTTCTTTACAGACCAACAGTTCTATAAAAGAGATAATAACTATAACCGTAGCAACCGCAACAACCCTCTATATAACCGCAACCGAAAGAAACCACGTTGCTTTATATGTAATAGGAAAGGATGTCGCTTATAGAGATATACTAAGGAGGAGTAAGAAGAGTCTAAAGCCAAGTTTAGAACTGCCAATAGAGACAGGTTTAGCAAATTTAATAACTAATTTAAGAAATAACTTAACTAATATATTATAGATTACAAGGATGACGATACCAACTTAAAAAAAGAGCTTAAGGAAGCTTTTTAAGCACTAACTATTAATGTAAGTTATGAGGCAACTGATAAGAACTTATAACTAAATATTAATTATTACTATACCTCCCTTGGCCAAGTAGAATAGCAGAAAGCGATTTCTATAGCTACTACCCTAGCTAATAAAGCCTTTGGCCATTTGGTTATAACTATAGACAATATAGTACCTCTTATAACCGACCAGGACCCCTTTACCTATAATACAACTACATCTATGTCCCGCTATACTGTAGACAAGTTTATAGGTATAATAATTAACATAGGAGCATCCAAATGATCTATAGTAGGATATAGCTAATTCTTGGCATTCTAGAGACTCGATACTAATGTACAGCTTAATACCACCATATAAGGCATGGTTAACGTATAGTTTGGTATTAGATCAACCTCATTAATTAAATTAGCCAAAGTAATTACCCTAATTGGCATAATCGAGTTTTATATTATTAAGGTTAACACCCCATTTTTGCTTTGCTTGGCAGACATAGATTACCTATAAGTGTACTATAACAACCTGAAAAATATGCTAATCACCCCTTAGAGCAAAGTACCCGTTATACGTCGCTTTAGCCACCCTTTCCTACTTTGGAACACATCCCTGTGTACTTATTTAACTAAGTTATTTGAACAAAACCCCTGCTACCTCACTGACGTAGAATTGAAGCGACTGCATCGCCGTTTTAGCCACCCTTTAGCTGAGCGTCTTGTACGAATACTTAAACGCTTAGGGTATAATGTTAACAGCAAGACCTTAGATTATCTTATATGCTACTGCCACTATTGTTAAAAACATAGAAAGTCGCCTAGTAGATTTAGATTTACCTTATATAATAATATTAACTTCAACTATTCAATTGTGGTTAATATTATGTATATTAATGGCGCACCCCTTTTATATATTGTTAATGAAGGAACACAATTTTAAGCTAGCAGATAGCTGCAAAACATCAGCGCTAAGTATATATGGGATGTATTATAAATGTGCTAGATTAACATATACCTAGGACCTTCTGATATTATTACATAAAATATAGGCAAGAATTTTGTGAGTAAGGAATTTAAATAATACGCTATAATATTTAGAATAGTTACAAGAAGTGTACCTATTAAAGCCCATAATTTAGTCGGAATGGTAGAACGCTACTATGGCCCCCTCCGTCGCATATACTATATTATTACTATAGAACTGCCAGATATTAGTAAGGATATAGCCCTGCAAATAGCCTTTAAAGCAATTAACGATTCCGTAGGCCCTAACGGTCTTATACCCACCTTACTAGTATTCGGAGCTTACTTACGTATAGTGGAATCCGACGCACCTAACCCTATAGTTATACAACGAGCAGCAGCTCTTAAAAAGGCTATGGAAGAAGTTAAGAAGCTTAGAGCTAAGCGCTAAATGGCAAATGCCCTTAATATGCGTAATAGACCCAAAACAACTGTAATCTATAACCTACCACTTAACTCACCTGTATTGGTATAGAGAGAAGGACCTATAGGCCAACCTAGCTACTAGTCTGGTCCGCATAACCTACTTAGCATTAAAAATAAGACCTATACTATACAACTTCCCTACAGACCCACTAACTTCCGTAGTATGGTTGTGAAACCATATCTAGTAGACCCTAAGATTACAGAGGATATGTAACTAGAAGATAATAAAAGCGAACTACCTTAAACTAAGCCTAAACCCCTACCTTAAACTAAACCTAAACCCCTACCTTAAACTGAGCCTGGACCTTAACCCGTTAAGCGTGGAAGAGGTAGACTATGTAAGTACCCTATTAAAGCTAGTGCCGCGAACATTTTAATATATCTATAAGATAAGGACAATAATTAACTTATAAAGTCTAATTAGTTTATAGTATCACGCCAGAAGGAAATCAAGGGATTACTTAAGAAAGGAGTTTTTAAACTGGTTAACCCTAAAGATATACCACAAAGCAACAGAGTATTTAACTCTAGATTTGTTAATGAGATTAAGAACCCCAGTTCTAATAAAGCCTTTAAGAAGTTAAGACTAGTTGTATAGGCATATAATAACCTAGAAAAAGACCTTATATTAACCTAATTACCTATAATCTAACGAGTTAGCCAACGCCTTATTCTCTGTATTACGGCCATAACTTAGAACAGTGGCATATATCTCTACTTACGAGATATTTCATAGGCCTATGTATAATTAGCTACAAGACTAAATCAAGACTTCTATATTAGGGCACCTCTTAAACTTAGTATGGCACTTGGGGTCTTACAAGGCACAATTCTAAAGGTTATCAGACCTTTATACGGCATTCCTAAGGCAGGCAATTATTGGTTTAAGACTTACCATAACCACCATATTAAAGAACTAAATATAAGCCAATCTACTTATAACCCCTGCTTACTCCACCTTAACAACCCCACAAATTTCGGAATAGTTGGTTTATAGACTAATAACACCCTCCTACTAGCTAACTTAGTCTTTACAGCTTTAGAATAGGAGAAGATTAAGAAAGCTAAGTTCCTAACCAAGGAACGCAAATAACTTACGCCAGAACACCCAATTAAGTTCAATAGAGGCATTATCCAACAATAGGATTATATAATTACGCTTACACAGGAGCGCCAATGCCAGAACTTAACCCTTGTTAATATTAAGAAAGCTATCACAACAACTAGTTCCAGAGGCACTGTTTATACAGCACTTACACTTAAGGACTAATACATTGCCCAACGAGCAAGAGGAGCTTATATTGCGTCCATATACCAGCCTAAAGCTTCTTTTAATTTATCCTACGCTGCCTAGGTAATTAACCCTAATAAGAAAGACGTAAAACTGCTTAATAAGAGGATTTAGTGGCAAATTAAGAACCTAATAAGAGGTTTAAACTTTGTTAAACTTGATATAGAGATATTACAACTACTTATATTCACTAATTCCTTATTTACAAACAACAAGGATCTCTTATTATAGATTAGATATATCCTGGTACTAGCAGACTTATTAAATAAGGCAAACATCGTCCACTGGTCTTTAGTTAAGTGTAAGAGAATTACTAAAAGCGTACTAGCCTCCGAATTATATGCTATGGCCTATAGTTTCGACATCGGCGCTGCAATTAAGGCCATAGTTAAATTGCAACTTAACATCAGCCTACTGCTTATCCTTTGCACTAATTTAAAGTTGATCTATAAATGCCTCGTTAAACTAGGAACTACACAGGAGAAGAGACTTATAATTGATATTATATGCCTACGTCAGTTATATAAAAGACGCGAAATAGCTAAAGTTAAGTGGATCGATGGAGACAGTAACCCTATAGACGCTATAACTAAAAGCAAACCGTTATTAGCTCTTAAGCGACTTATTAACACAAACCGAATCAAGTTAAAGACAGTAGAATGGGTAGAACATGCTACTGACAATAGCACTGATATAAAGGCATAAGGAAGGAAGGAAGGAAGAAAGGAAGAAAAGAAAGAGAAGCATATATATGGATTTTCGAACTGCACAGTTGTAGGATACTAGTCCTCCGCATTTTCTAAAGTACTCCCAGTGTAGCTAGAATATATTGCATTGCAATAGGAGGCAAATTGCCGCCACGTGTGGCAAGTTGCCGTTACGTTATCTCAGTTGACTCATCCGCTTCGCCGAGGAATTTGAGGAGGCGGCTACCCCCTGCCCCGGCCCGCGCCACAGGAACTTATAAGCTAATCAAACGGTCGCTCCAACTCATGGGTACTTATTAGCCAATAGAACGCCGCGCTACACCCTACCACCCCTGCCACCCCAATTCCTCTGCGAAGCGTCTGAGAGATTATAGGCGCGATTTATAAAGGCAGGCCACCTACCTAGTAGATGACGGTTGTATCACCTTTAACGCGGTATATCGCCCCCTAATACACCACCGCTCAGCTCGCCGATACCTCCATTTAAAAGCCCTCCTCTTGTTGGAAAACAAGCCCGCAACGATATCACGTGATGAGACTTGTGGGAGACATCTCTTGGCAGGAATTTGACCAATCAGACAACTTCGACCATCGGTCAAAGTTCCTCGAAATCTCTTCAACCACCTATATAGAAAATAAGCAATACACAGAGTTTTTAGCTCCATAGCCTTAATTTAACAGGTTATAAGCCCGGGTTTCGCGCCTAATGGGCTAAATCTAATTGCTTCATTATTGTTACGATATTTACTATCGCAATATCACCACACGGGCGTAAAAAGTCGGTAAACGTTTACCTGACTTACAATGCTAAAAACCTACAATGAGCAGCTACGTAGCTGCTAACTACGGACTCTACGCCGAATGCACAAGAGGATCCTACCGAGGACGAGCCTAACACAGTCCGTGATTAAACCGCGGCACTGGAGGCTTAGGAGGACCTCTCATTCGGTAGACAACCTTACTATCATTAAAACAGAACGATAGAGTTTCGAGAACAAAGCTCTATAATAACCGTATCAGTGGCGGATTAGAAGAAGCTTATTAGAACTGCCTATACTGGCTAAGGAACATACTAAGTCAAAACCTATACTACACAAATACTCCTTACAAAAGGAAACCAATCTGACAACGTTGTCTTAACAAGGCCTATAGACTGCCTACTACAAACTACCTACAACATAAAGCCCCGCCAATATGAGCGATAAACGTACCGCCCAAGTCTCTATTCAAAAGCTCGCTAGACGGGAAGACTGGCCGATATTTAGTATCGATGTATAAAACCACCTCTGATTTAAGAACATTAAGTAGGTCCTTGATAATCCACCATAACCTCTTCCTACACTCGAATCGATTAAGGAGAAATGGGCGGACTTGGGCTTTACTAGTAAACAGCTAAAAATCAAACCAGCTAACTTAGTAAAGGAACGGGAGAAATACAAGGAACAGCTAGCCTACGCAGCCGGTTTTATTAATTAGAGCGTTAGCGATATCTACAAGCCATTTATATTAAACACCGGACAGGCGCTTAAAAAATAGAAAGCGTTAAAAAAACGCTTTAAGGATCTTAATCCGGCAGCTATTACCAATATTATAGCTACCTTCTTTACTAAACGCGTTTAAGACTTTAAGAATATAGAGGAGTTTATCTCCTATATTATATCAAACCTTAATCGTTTTATCGAAATGAACCAACCTATTAACTATAAGGTCCTCGCCCAAGCGGCCCTCCTACACGGGGTCAACTCTACTAGCTACGCTTAGTTTAAAACAACAAAATAAACGAATTAGACGCGGGAAAACACCAACCTATAAGCCTTAGGTAAGGAACTTATTATCTTTAACAGCGAGCTTAATCAGAAAGTCTCTACTACACTAGTAGTACAATTAAACAATAGAGGGCCTATAAAGAGAAAAATAGCGCCAGTTAGGATATGCAAACACCCTAACTGCGTGAGATACAACAGAACTACGCACTATGAAGAAGACTGCTAGGAGAGGAAGCCAGACAACGCTCTAAAAGAAATTAGTAATAGGATCCGCTTAAGGAAGAAGCGAAGGACTCAAGCGCCTATCCAGCTTAACGAACACTCTAGTTAAGCTGAGCTTAACGCAAATCCATAATGAGAGCTTGCAGTAGCGGTCGTACAAGCTCGACTAAGTAGGCACAACTTTGTCTACAATACCGCCGCTACCGTCCACTGCTGTAATAACCGTGAACTTCTTTTTAACTATGTTAATGACGACACCTTGTTAGGTACAGTTGGTTCCTATAGAGCTCAATCAGAAGGCAAAGGATCCGTCTCTATATAAACCGCACTACCTAATGGAAGCCACAGAAGCACGCTTACTCTACACGATATTCTTTACGTGCCACATTTACCAGCGAACCTACTATCTGGAAGCCGGCTTAAGGAAATAGGCGTCTTCTTTAACAATAAGACTCACGAACTTAAATGTAACAACAAGGTAATAGGATACGCGCCTAAAATTTAACAACTCTACCCAATTCGGCAGTATAACCACTAGTCAGAATCGGTCCTCTATACCATTAAAAACGACGAAAGTCTACCTATTTGGCATTACCGATTTGGCCACCTTAACTATAGCGACCTCAGACGCTACCTAAATAAACTTGGCATTAAGTTTAATGACGTTAGCGATAAATACTATAAGCCTTGCGCTCAATCTAAAGCCTAAAAGAGGTACAATAGAACACCCCAAGAATAAGCTACACGGCCGTTTTAATTCATCCACACGGATCTAGTGGGGCCTATTACCCCCATTGGCTTTGAAGGCGAAAGATACTACGTATCTTTTACCGATGACTATACGAGGTTCACTATAATCTATACCGTCCGTACGAAGGACGAGTGGCTCAATACTCTATAGAGGTACTATAACTGGATCCACACCAAATTTGACCTTAAAATCGCCAGAATTCGTACCGACTACGGAGCGGAGCTTCATAGCAAGAAAGCAACTACCTGGATGGATGATCTAGGTATAGAATTTAAACCTACCGCCTTACACGCTTAAGAAGAGAACGGAGTAACAGAGCGCTCGCAGCGAACCTCCACTAAGATTACCCGCTTAATAATCCTTACAGGCAATATACCAGACTTCCTATAGCCTGATGTACTTCTTGCAGCCATATATATCAAAAACAGACGCCCTACAAGAGCTCTTAATGGCATATCACCTTATGAAAAGCTTAAGGGTAAACCTCCCTTAGTACACTACCTAAAGGCTCTAGGATCTACCATCTATTCCCTTATAGCTAAAGAAGATCGCGTGAAATCAGCTAGGTTCGCTCTATAAGCAAAGAAGGGTGTTCTAATTGGCTATAATAGCAAGACAATCTATCGCGTTTGGCTACCAGATAAACAGAAGATCGAGCGGCTTAAAGACGTTAAAATCTACAAAGGTGATATTAGTTTAAAGACTGCCACCATATTTATAGAAGAATCTATAGACTCGTCTAATAAGCAAGGGAGGGAAGACACTACTACTCCTCAGCCAAAGCCTCTATTAAGAAAAAGACAACAAAGAATCAATCGGAAGGAAGGTCGCGATAGTTTACCCTACAGGCTTAAGTCTCTGCCCAAAAACCTTACTACAACCACTACTTAATCAGGCCGCTAGACGTTAAGAATTAACCTACTAAGCAACCCTACTGCCTTTCTTATAAGCCTCACGGGTACAGACCAAAGCCTTAATTAATGGGCTGATAATATCAATAAGCTACTAAGCAACTGGGACGATGAAATAGGCGACGAACTAATAGCCCTTCTATCCACCTTTCCTCCACAATCTACACCTTAAAACCCTTACTCAAATGATTGTGATGCGGTCGATCCTATAGCTCTACTAGCCGGCCATATTTAATATACTGGCTCACCCGATCTCGAAACGTATACATCTACTACCTTAATCGACAAAGATGAGCCTTATATATACGACCAAGCAATCAACGGCCCGAACAGCGAAGAATGGATAAAAGCAATAATAGAGGAGGTAGGGTCTCTAATTAAGAACCAGATATAGGAGCTTATCGACCTCGCCTCCCTTAAGCCTCCTCATAAGCCTCTCGCTGGTAAATGGGTGTTCAAAGTTAAAAAGGGAAAGAACGGCGAGGTCCTCCGCTATAAGGCTAGATAGGTCGTCAAGGGATATCTATAGCAGTACGGTATTAACTATGACCAGACCTTTGCTGCGGTAGTAAAACCTATGGCTTTTAGGGCTCTATTCGCGATTACTGCCTACCACGACCTTAAAATTAAACAGATAGATGTTAAAACCGCCTTTCTCTATAGACCAATTGATTAAGAACTCTACGTTGTTATACTAAAAGGCTATGAAGAAGCTGGCAAAGTCTGCCGCCTTAAGAAGGCCCTCTACGGACTAAAACAGTCACCTTAAATCTGGTATAAGACGCTCTCAAAGTTTCTACTAGAAAAACTTAGACTTTACCATCTACACACAGATTACAGTATATTCGCCACTAGTAAAGGATAGAAAGGTTTAATCATTTCTGCCTACGTTAATAACACTAAAATTATCCACAAAGATATAGCGGTAGTTAATTGGGCGAAAGTAGAGCTCAAGGCAGCCTTCCAAATAATAGATCTTAGGCCAATAAGCTTTTACTTAGGCATAATAGTTACGAGAGATTAAACAAAGAAGAAGATCACACTCTTATAGCGAGCCTACCTTATCAAAGCTCTTAAACGTTTTAGATTGCGAAAGGCTAACACCTCACCAGTACCTATAAAGCACTTAATTGAGCTTATAGCCAATTAAGAAACTACCAGCGAGGACGACGTTAGAAGATACCAGAGTATAGTCAGTTCAGTTATATTTCCTATAATAGAAACAAGGCCAGATATCGCCTTTGCGGTATTAACAGTAAGCCGTTTCGCCCATAATCCTACCTCTACCTATATAACGGCCGTAAGACTTATCCTTTAATACCTAGCCGGCTCGCTTAATAGAGGAATTACCTATAGAGGCGATGAGAACCTAGACCTTACACCAATTGGCTTCAGTAACGCCGACTAGGGACGAAACAAAACCACAAGACGCTCTGTATCGGGCTTTATATTTATATTAAACGGAGAACCAATTTCATAGAAATCAAAGCTATAAGCTACCGTTTTACTATTAACATATTAATCAGAGTACACGGCTCTAACGGCTACAGTAAAAGAGGCTACGTGGCTTTAACTTTTACTTACTAAACTAGGTGTACTAGACCAGAGTAAACAGTTCACTAGAATCTTAATCAAAACCAACAACTAAGCTGCAAAAGCGTTGGCCAAAAATCCAGTTTAGCATAATTAAACGAAGCACATCGACATCTAGTTTCACTACGTAAGAGATGAGATAAACAGTAACAGAATCGACCTCGTACACGTTACTTTAATTAATATGGCAGCCGACGGCCTTACTAAGCCTCTCGCGGGTCCTCAGTTCTACGCCTTCCTTAAACACCTTCGGATAGTGTAGAAACTTGATTAACTATACTAGGCCTTAATAGGAAATCAGTACACAATCGGTAGATCCTTGGAGAGTGCGCTAAACAACGCCTTAAGGCCTCAAAACGAGCGACAGAACTCAACCTTAATCTACCAACCTACCACTTAAACCTACCACTCGAACCTGCCACCTAAACCTACCACCCGAATCCAACGGCCGCGACATCAGGGAGGGCTCATACCGGTAGGAAGGATGGACATACTTCAGGAAAGACACAGGGCGAGGCTATAGGGCCTCTAGAGCTCTATGGGCAATGTAGAACACCTATAGGGAGATACTGCCAAAATTTTGAGAGACGTTTCACGAAAGGAACTCCAACAACCCTCATTAAGCAACCCTACACCCTTATATACAGTGTATATAGCGGCATCGTTGACTGAGCTTGAGGGAGGGTGTTGGAAAACAAGCCCGCAACGATATCACGTGATGAGACTTGTGGGAGACATCTCTTGGCAGGAATTTGACCAATCAGACAACTTCGACCATCGGTCAAAGTTCCTCGAAATCTCTTCAACCACCTATATAGAAAATAAGCAATACACAGAGTTTTTAGCTCCATAGCCTCAATTCAACACCTCTCGCTCTATAGAATCCATCCGCAATAGAGCCTAATTGTGCCCCTAATGTCTCTACAAACGTCTCTACAAACGTCTGTACGAACGCCTACACGAACGCCTACACGAACGCCTACATGAACGCCT
>Ga0307507_10001114_pt1 | contig 59646 bp, 32 predicted proteins | sample 7_EM_MG_FD_207223 | JGI IMG/M metagenome (GOLD analysis project Ga0307507, IMG submission 207223) | Populus trichocarpa ectomycorrhiza microbial communities from riparian zone in the Pacific Northwest, United States - 7_EM | ecosystem: Host-associated > Plants > Roots > Unclassified | place... | reverse complement strand
CCGCTACTCGAATCCTATTCTGCTCCGTGCACGTGTCGACCAAGCAACCAAACTAGCGATATATACCCTTTCTTCCCGTTTCCTTACCTTCTCTCCTTACGCAACGTCTTGACTTCATCACACAGTTCATGTACATAGCTTAATAATATCTACTTCGCTATATATTATCACCACTTGTACTCACTCCGTGACAATCTATTAAGTGTTTTACTAAGACATTCCTACTGTAACTAGGCTAGTCCTGTTATAGTACCCCCCCTTTTAACCAAAGGTTTAAAATAATTTAATTTAGTTAAGAGTTTATAATTTTTTTATCACGTGTTGTATTTTTGCGTTAGGTGGTGGTCTTAGCAAGGTAGATCTAACCAATTAGACAACTTTAACCGCTAGTTAAAGTTCCTTAATATCTTGCGTATTACGTAATCGCGTTATAAATGTTATAACTTATTTTAAGTTCTTTTTAAATTCGAGTTTCGTATATTTGTGTTAGGTGGCAGTTGTTTGCCTTTATATCGTGTCCATCTAGCCAGAGTAGGCCGTGAAGGATGGTTCTTATAGAATTCTTTTACTAAGGAAGGCGCGTCGGCCTTAATCTAATTATAGGTTTTCTAGGTTTGTGTTTTATATCCTTTCTACTTAATAAGAAGTTTAAATTGTTTAAATCGTTTTTTCTATCGCATATTATTAATTAAGTTAATAAAGTAAGAACCGTTACTATTATTAACAATTATAGGAGGTGGTGGCGGCACTTTATAAGTTAAAGGTTTACCTTTTAAAGGTTACAGCAAGCTTATATAAAATATTAGGTATATTTTCATCTTAGTTAGCAGTTTAAGCTTATAGGCGTATAGGCTTAATTTCTTTTTAATTTAATATAGGCCCGTAAACTTCTAGTTAAGTTTCTTTAAGGGCCGTTAAGTCTTTATATTTTGTGTATTTAGGTAAGCCATATTACCTTTTTTAAAGTCCTATGTGGGAGCTTGTCCTTTATTTACATGCCATTCCTATACCATTTAAGCGTACGTTAATTTACTTTATAGTAGTTCCATTAACTGCTTTATTTAATTAATAAAGTTATGCGTATTAATTAACTAAATCCGTTTAATTATAGGTCCTGTTGCATTAATTTTAGGTTATAGTTTAAATCCAAGTTAAGGGTCTTATTTGTAGGTTATATAGAACGGCGTTATACCTATTAATTCGTTTATTATATTGTTCGCAGTAAACTTAGCTAAAGGCAGCCACTTTTCCCAGTTGTCTTATAGGTAGGAGCAGTATATTTATAGGTATTATTCTATAATCGCGTTTGCAATTTCGGTTTAACCATCTATCTCTAAATAAAATGCAGTTAAGAGTCGTGTTCGTATACTTAATCGTTTATATAGAGCTTACTAGAAGTCTGAAACGAACTGGCTTCTATAGTTAGATATTATTAAGTTAGGGAGTCCATGCAGCTTAAAGACGTATTTAATAAAACATTCAGCTACTAAAATAATATTAATTAAGTCCATAGGAATCATATATCGCATTTTTATAAGGCGGTTAACTACTACTATAATATTTATAAATCTGTTGCTGCTAGGTAAATCTACTACAAAGTTAATTAAAATATCACGCCATCTTTATATTGGAATTAATAATGGTTAGAGTACTCCTTATTTCTTTATATAAGAAGTCTTTCCATGAATACACGTTCTGTATGCTTAAACATATTTTCGCACATAGTTATACATTATAGGCTAGTAATATGCTCGTTGGACTATCTTATACATTTTCGCACAGCTAGGATGTCCCGCTATAGGAGAGTTATATATAAATTCGAGTATCTTAAATCGCAAAGGTTTAGAATTCGGGACTACTATATTCTGTTAATAGTATAGTTAATTGTTACAAATTTCGTATTTAGCAAGTGTAATATCTTTATACTATCGTTTTCCTGTTTAAATTGCTTTTATTATATTTACTATCTATATATTGTTCTTATATTCGTATTCTATTAGCTTATTAATTTCTATTTCCTATTTATTAATTTCTGATTCGTTTCTATTAAGTTCCATATCTAGGAATATAGGATGTAGTTTCTTAAAATGTTTAGGGGGTAATAGGATCCGTAATTAATTTGTAATCTGTTTATCTAAAGCATTTATAGGTAGGTCTTGTAATTATTATATTAATGCGTTAGGCTTCTAATTAAGTTTACCTAGTTAGTATATAATCTTAAAGTTAAATTATAAGAGGTATTCGGCCTAATAAATTTGGCGTTGTGTTAATTGCTTTATAGTTATAAAATACTGCAGGTTCTTGTGGTCCATTAATACGCGTATTAGGAACAACAATCCTTTAAGTTTTGGACGCCATTGTTTAAAGCATCTAATAATTGTAAGTAGTTCCTTATTATATATCTTATAGTTCGATTTGGCAGGGGCGAGCTTTTAGGAGAGAAAGGCTACTAGACGTAGCTTACCGTTCTTATTATACTGCAATAACACTCCCCCTAGGGCATAATTAGACGAGTCTGTTTTAACAACATATTTAAGGTTAGGGTTAAAGTAAGTAAGAATTAGGGCAGTTGTAAAGCGTTATTTTAAATTATTAAAAGCTTGTTCGCATCTGGCAGTTTATTTAAATTTTATATTTTTCCTTGTTAAGTTTACTAACGGTTAGGCGATTTTTGAGAAGTGGTTAATAAATTAATAGTAGAAATTTGCAAATCCTAGAAATCCTTAAATATCTTATATATTACTAGGGCTTTCCTAGTTTATAATAGTAGCGACCTTTTTAGGGTCTATTTTAATTCTGTTACAAGATATAATCAGGCCTAGGTATATAACTTTAGACGCATAAAACTTATATTTCTTAATATTGCATTGTAAACCCGCATCTCGCAAATGTTTAAAGACTATTTAGATGTGTTTTCGATGCTTAAAAAGCGAAGATAAGTAGATTAAGATATTATTAATATATATAGTAATAAATATATTAAGGAATTTACGAAGTGTATTATTAACGTATTGCTAAAATGTACTAGGACTATTCTTTACACTAAATGGTATTACTAGGTATTTGAAGAGTCCCTATTATATATAAAAGGCTGTGTACTTCTTGTCTCCTTCTTAGATACGAATTTAATTAAAGGCAGTAACTATATCAAGCTTTATAAAATATTGTGCCTTTACTAGGCGGTCGAGCGTCTCTTAAATTAAAGGGATTAGATATTAGTTTTAAATTATAATTGCGTTTAAAGCTTAATAATTAATATAGAATCTCAAGCCTCCTCCTAGCTTTTTAACAAATAGTATGGGTAAGGTAAATAGAGATTAACTAGGGCGAATAAATCCTTTTTCTAGATGCTTATTAAGGTATTATTGTATTATAAGCAGTTCTTCCTGTAATATACCGTATAGCGGTCTAAACTTTAGTGTTATATTAGGTTTAATTTCTATCTTAAAATCATATATATCCTAATATGGGGGTAGTTAGTCTGCGAATCTTTTCTCAAACTCGTTAATTAGATTGTGGTACTCTTTAGGCACAAGAGGTTAAGGGTTAATATATTACTTTAGTTCTAGTGCTTTCTTTATTACGGACGCTTTAAGTACAATGTTACAACTATTTAAAGAAGAGACGGTGGAAGCTAGTTGGTTAATATAGGTATAGTCTAGGATGGATCTGGTGGAACTATGTGACGAGAAATAGTAACTAAGGTCACGTGGTATTAAATATATTGACTATATTAAACAAAAGGGACGTTACGTTTAATACAGATAACATATACCTCACGTACAAGAGAGGATTTCTTAGGAGTATAGTTATGTATTTAAAGGACCTCAGTCCCTACCATAGATAGTTCTCTCCTTATAGTGAATCTTAGAATACAATTGGAGTTAATCTATTAGGTAACCACTCCACTAGTTATTATTACGTTGTTGTTTTGTTCTTACCTATATACCTAGCCTAATAATAGAACCCACCGTAGTTCCTACTACAAGGTTCCGTTATATATTTACTACTAAGGTTACGGTATTAAACAAGGTCGAACAATATGCCACCCAAAGCACCAGTTATGACGGCGTCAACGGCAGCCATAACCTTAGGGCCAGGTAATACTAGTATAGACAATAGGGATTCTTAAGTGGTTACGTAAGGTTAGTTATAGGAAATAGTTAATCACTTATAAGACAATAATAGGATACTTAAAGAACGCATTAATGGAATTGGAGTAGTAAAAATTAAGCTACCTTTAATTAAACGATTCTTAGGAGAGAAGTTGAAGCTTAAGGGATTTCTTATATAAATACACTTTAAGGTAGTACAGGAAGGAGCGAAGTTAGCAATATTGTTAGATTAAGTAGCCTATGCAGGATTGTTCCTAACGGGGAGGGCACTTAAGTGGTTTAAGCCGTATCTTACGGAAATATAGGCCAATGGCATAACAACTACTAACTAGGATGTACGGTATATATTTACCAGTTAGAACGGGTTCGTGGAGCGACTAATATAGATATTTAGAGACCTAGAGGCTATAACTATAGCGGAATAAAAGCTTTAGAACTTAGTATAACGCACTTTAGTAATTAAGTATATAATATAGTTTTAAACACTAGCCATGTAGGTTAAGTGGAATAATAGGGTGCTTATAGTATAGTATAAATAGGGACTTAAGGCTAAAGTCTAGGACGCAATTATCCTAATAGAAGATGCGGATACTCTAAAAGAGTTAATAGATTAGTTAATAAAGATTAATAATAGGATCTATTAAAGGGAACAAGCCAAGAGAGGGCAAGATAGAGTTCCACAGTTATATAAGGCACAGAGTATGCAATGACAGACACAGAGTTAAAAACTATGGAATGGCGTAGAGCTAATAGACCTAAGCGGTACTAAAGAAACCTAAAGGTGGGAAAAGAAACTATAGAAACCTAAAGGTTAAGGATTAAGCAATTGGAGGACTTAGGAGTAGAGGCCAAACTAGAAATCTTAGTAGTAGAAGACGTTTAGGCGGACTCCATAGTAAAAAAGATGGTTTAAAGATAGGGCTTGCATAAATTGCGGAAAATAAGGTCATTTTGCCAGAGACTATAGAGGTGGTTAAAGTAACCATATGGTAAAGGGAATAAGGCTAGTAGACGGTACGTACGTATAGAGGGACGACGGTGCACTGTAAGGAATAAAAGAGTGTTTAATTAACAGTTTTGCGTATTGTTATAATAACGTATGCCGAATTTATAAGGACGCTAAGTACGGCGTAAGCTATTGGCTATAGGAGCCATTATTATTTAAGTTTAGAGGAACTAATAAACTAGCTTATAGATTGGATATTAAAGATAATAAATTTAATATAGGCAAAGCATTTACCAATAACAAGGCAATAAAGGCAGCTTACTAGGAGTATATAAACCTTAGAGAAGTCAAAATAGAAGTAAAGACTAAGACCATTATAGAACAAGGTTTAGTAACGGGTATTACAACACCATTAGATACAATTTCCATCGCTTTATAAAATAATAGGAGTAACGTTTAGAAGAAACTAAGTAAGTAGACAACTACTAGTGCTAGCTCATCACTTAATAAAGGCAAAAGGCTATAGGCTTAAGACTCTTAAAAAGAGATAAGAGAAGCTTAAAATTTTTAAGATGAGATAAGACACACCTAAGGACCCATAATAGACAAAAACTAATAGAAAAGGGTAGTAACTTAGTTTAGTAATAAACGAATAAGAATATTAGTAATCCCAAATAAACGCAGTGTTCAGCCTAAAGATTAAACAGTTAATACTAGGATTAAAAAGCAAGACGACTATAAAGATCCAGCTATAAGACGCAGAAAATAAGAAACTATAGATAAGTTTAAGATAAGAATTATTATATAGCAAGAGCAAAAGCTAGATAAGAGGTTAGCTATACCAGGTTATATAAGGGATAGAGTACCTATATAAAGAGTTACTAATAGGCCAAGTGTAGGAACACCTAGGGCAAAATAGTTAGATAAACTAAAATAAGAAGAGGATCTAAATATTCTAACTAGGTTCAAAGAAAGACATACTAAAGGATATTATAATGTAGTAATAATAAGGTACTTTCTAACGGATAAACTATATATACTAAACCAGTTGTACGGAAAGTAGTATAGGTAACGATATAATAATAAATAGGAAGACTTTTATATATAGCTAAATAAAAAAGTTATCTAAGACTAACCTATTACTAAAAAACGCATAAGTTATATTAAAGGAGTATTAATTATAACGTTAAAGAACCTAGAAGAAGGATCTAAGGACTAGAGAAGTAAATAATAAATTTTAATACCCGCAGTAGAGATACTAGTAGTTAGGTTAACTAGGTATAGGTTTAAACTTAAAAATAAAGACAAACTAAGAGTTAACCTAAAATATATAGCGTATTATACACTATTATAGATAGCTTATGTGGATAATATATATAACATATATAGAGCACCTAAAGATAAGAACCGGAAGTACCTAATAAGGATATATTAGGCACTAGAGGAAAAGCGGTTTAGGAACGCTAAGTATATATATAGTTGGCACCTAGTAGAAGTATAAGGTTAAGGAGACTTAATACTTTAACTAGAAAGATTCCTTATAGAAGAATGCCTAGATAGATAATAGTAGTAGGAGTGCCTAGAGAACACTTATCTATAGTATATAGAGGAAAAGAAACAAACTAAGTATTGGCTAAAGTTAGACTAAATACAAGCAGGATTTAGCAGCCAATAGTTAGAAAAAGGGGAGGCGTACAAAACTAGAGGGAACTAGTATTAGAGCCTTAGACCCTTAAGGGAATTTAAGGACAACACCTAAATTTATAAGTTAAGTGGCAAGATTAATAGTTTAAAGCGTTAGTAGATAGTAAAGCAACTAGAAACCATATATCACTAAAAGTAGTAGAAAGAATAGGGTTACTATATAGACAGAAGAAATACCTATATTTACTTATAATAATTTTAGGAGATTAGATAGCCTATAGAGGAGGCATTATTAATCTTAAAATAGGACCTATTTAGTTAACTATTAAAGGGAGACCAGTTAGAATATCTTTTAATATCCTACTATTAGGACAGAACGAGGCGATACTAGGAATGCCTTAGTTATAGAAATACAATCTAAAAATCAATTAGGTTATAGGTTAGGTTAATATTAAAAATATATAATAGCGTAAAGTGCGACAGTAAACTAAGTTGGTATAGTACTAAGTTAGAGCAATATATAAAGAGACTAAGCGAGGCTTAAGTTATATACCAAAGAGATACCACAAGTATAGTAAAAAGTTATAGTCACTAGAAAGTAAAAAGCTGTTAAAGTATATAGCTTAGGACTATGAGATAGAATTAAAAAAAGAAATAAGTCTAAAGTTCTTTCCAATCTATAAGCTTACTAAAACAGAGTTAGTAGCGCTTAAGAAGTTTATCTAAGAGAACTTATATAAGGGATATATTAGACTGTTATAGTTATTAGTGGGATATCTAGTACTATTCATCTTAAAGAAAAACAGAAAACTTAGGATGTATATAGATTATAGACAGTTAAACAGCATTACTAGGAAGGATAGGTATCTTTTACCCTTAATTAGTAAAATCTAAGATAGGATAGGTAACGTAAAGATCTTTATAAAGATAGATCTAAGATGGGCGTACCATTAAATTAAAATTAAGAAAGGCAATAAATAAAAGGCAGCCTTTAGGTTAAAGAAAGGACTATATAAACCGTTAGTTATATAATTTAGGCTTATAAATGTACTAGTAATATTCCAGAAGTAAATTAATAGTGTATTAAGAGAACACCTAAATGAATTTATTATGGTATACTTTAACGACATTATCATCTACTTAGAGAACGAGGAAGAATATAGAGAACACATTAAATAGGTCTTAAAGAGACTACAAGAAGAACAGATACTAGTAATAATTAAAAAATGCGAGTTCTTTACTAGAAAGACCAATTTTGTTAAATTTATTATTAAACTAGGCCAACTTAGTATAGATTTAAAAAAGATTAAGGCTATAAGGAATTGGCAGGAACTAAAGAACGTTATATAGTTAAAATCGTTCCTAGGGTTTTGTAATTACTGTAAAAGGTTTATAGCATAATAGTTACAGGATATTAAGCCGTTTACGCAGTTAATAAAGAAAGAAGAACTATAGGCATAGGGAAAGGAATAATAAGAACTATTTAAGAGAATTAAAAAGTTGTTTACCTAGGAGCCAGTTCTTAAGATCTATTAATTAGGTCTAGAGACGGTTATAAAAACAGATATATTAGACTTTATACTAGGGGTATACTTTATACAGAAATATTAAGATAGATGGCACCTAGTGGCATACTATAGTTGGAAAATAACACTACTAGAGTTAAACTATGATATCTATAACAAGGAGTTGTTAGGTATAGTTATAGCACTTAAGAAGTAAAGAGCATTCTTATAAGGCACAGAGAAACCATTTATGGTTAAGACGGACTATAAGAACCTTATAGGATTCCTAATAACAAAGGAACTTAACTAAAGACAGGTTAGATAGGCGGAAATGCTTATAGAATACCATTTTGAAATTCAGTATACTAAAGGTATAGACAATGCATAAGCAGACGCTCTAAGTAGAAAGGCTAAACTATAAAGTAATAAAAAGCTATTGGGAGCTTTATTATAAAGGGATTAAGACGGATTAATTAGGTATAATTATCCAAAGATTATAGTAACTAAGGAAAGTTAGATCTATAAATTACTAGAGAGTAATTAGATATAGAAGATCTAAGAAGTATAGGCAGAGGATCTAGACTTAGAGCAATATAAAAACAGAGAAGTAATATATATGCCTAAGTCTATTATAGAAGAATTTGTTAAGGAATTCTATAAGGGAATAATATAAGGATATAATAGAGCTATAGGCTTAGTGTTAAGACTTTAAAAGGAGTATATTATTTAAGGAATCTAGGGACTAGTAAAATAAGTTATAAAGGAATATTTAGATTGCCAAAGGAACAAACCAATAAGGTATAAGCTATATGGAGGGCTATAACCTATTAAGACACTAGGAAGACTATAGGAGGTTATATTATAGAACTTTATTATTAAGTTACTAAAGTTAAGAGATCCTATTATAGGATAAGATTATAACGCGATTTTAGTAATAGTAGACAAGCTAATAAAGTGGGGATACTTTATAGTATACACTAAAGAGATATTAGTAGAAGATGTCGCTAGAATCTATATAAAGGAAGTATTTGTAAGATATAAAGCACTAGATAAGATTATATTAGACAGAGATCTAAGATTTATAGTAGTATTTTAGGAAGTATTTCTAGCAGAACAAGGAGTTTGCGCAGTAATATCTATAGTATATTATCCGCAGATAGACGGATAAATAGAAAGACTAAACTAGACACTAGAGCAGTATCTAAGGCATTATATTAATTATATATAGAATAATTGGGTATCATTATTACCAGTTACATAGTTTGCATATAATATAACACTATAAGAAGGAATGGGGACATTACCATTTAAGGCAAATTATGGATATGAGCTAAGAATATCGTTATTGCTATATTAAGTAAAAAAGACGAGTAGCATAGCTAAGTAAAGAATGGAGACGTTAATAAATCTTTATATAGACCTTAAAGAAACAGCTAAACTAGTATAAGAATGAATAAAAAGGTACTATAATGCTAAGAGATCTAAGGGACCAGATCTTAAGGAGGGAGATAAAGTATAGCTACTATATAAAAATTTTAAGAGTTGACAACTAAGCAAGAAGTTAGACTATGTTAGACTAGGACCTTTTAAAGTTAAATAAAGAATTTTATTAGTTATATATAAGTTAAACCTACTAGCCAAAATAAAGATCTACCCTATATAATATGTTATAATACTAGAGCTAGTATACAGGAATATTAAGCCACTAGTCTATAAGGTAGATATATATAGAGGATAAAAGAAAGACAAATAGCAAGTTTTAAAGATTATTAGTTATAAAGATATAGATAATGAAACGTAGTATAAAGTAAAGTGAATAGGCTATAGTAAGACTATCTAGGAACTACTAAGTAACCTAAAAAACGCTATAGGAAAGATATAGGAGTATTAAAAGAAAGTAGGTCAAGTAATATTAATAAAGAAGGATCGCTAAAGAATAAGTTACCTAAGGGGGACCTAAGAGGAGTAATTACTAAGCTACTTAAAGTTATTTCCCTTATAGGAGGAGAGCTAGTCCTTTTATTACTAAGTTCCTATAGACCTTGTTAAACTAGTTTCTATTTCTTAGAACGGACCTTCTTACAAATACATTTAAGACGTTAAAGATGAGCATAAGCTAAACATTAAGCTTTAAGGACGCATATGGACTCTTCTAAGGCACATTAAACCTTAAGTAGCATAGAGGCCAGCTTACTATTAAGCTTTATAGTGGCAGATTAAACATAAAACTCTATAATAAGTTACTTAGGGAACTTAAAGACTGTTAAGAGTTATAGGACGCGTATATTTAGCGTTAAAAATAGAGCAAACATCATAGGACAATTAAACATTTACTTTAGTACACTTAGAGTAAGAGGAGGGTTGTTAAGATAAAGGACTTACTAGCGTAACGCATACTAACCCCTCTTTAGCGCAATAAGAGTAAGGGATCGCCATCACCTCGCCTAGTAATAGTATGGAGGAAACTATATGAAGGCGACACTTAACCTAGGAAAGAGAAGAAGAAGCTTTAGGTATAATAAGTAAGGATATTAACTAGACTAATTAAACGGACATTATACCTCTAGTGGACAACTTAGAGATGTTAGGAATCTTTAAGGACAAAGATAAAGAGGAGGGAGATGGTGTTATAGACGCTTTAAGTACAATATTATAACTACTTAGAGAAGAGACGGCGGAAGCTAGTTAGTTAATATAGGTACGGTCTAGAATGGATCTAGTGGAACTATATGACGAAAAATAGTAACCAAGATTATGTGGTGTTAAATATATTAACTATGTTAAACAAAAGGGACGTTATGTTTAATATAGACAACACGTACCTTATATACAAGAGAGGATTTCTTAGGAGTATGGTTGTGTATTTAAAGGACCTTAGTCCCTACCGTAGATAGTTCTCTCCTTATAGTAAATCTTAGAATACAATTGGAGTTAATCTATTAGGCAACCACTCCACCAGTTGTTATTATATTGTTGTTTTGTTCTTACCTATATACCCAGCCTAATAATAGAACCCACCGTAGTTCCTGCTATAAGGTTCTGTTACATTCTTAATATCTTCTATAGTTATAGCGAAGATTTCGTGGTCTTGTTTTTGTACTAATAAAACAAAAGGTGTGGCTTGTATTATACAAATTTCAAGAGGTTTCGGCGTAACGTCTTTGCATTCTTTACTACTATTGGTAGTCATAGCCGTATCGTTTTGGTTTAGGGTCCGTGGCAGGGGCAGTTTGTATTATATTAAATTTAAATAATCTTGTGCATGTTTGTAGGGTTAGTGGTATTTTAAGCAATAACTTTAGTAGTAGGTTGTGCGGAATTTTAGTATTTCTTTAACCCAGCTAATTAAAGGGTTGTGTTATTTTAGCTATCTATATCCAAGTATCATCTTATATTGCTTTAGGGGTGTTACGAATAAGGAAACGTATTTAAGGTATTCACCTATCCGCATTTTTATAAAAGCGTAGTACGTTAATTCGCTATATATTAAGGGTTTGCCATTAAAGCCTTATAGGCCTTAGGGCTTATTAAGTTTCTTTAAATTTAGGCGTTAGGTTTTTATGTAGTTTATATTAATAAAGCCTATACTAGTGGCTCCGCTATCTATAAGAATTTATACCTCCTTTTATTTTCTAAGTGTTCGAATTTTGCTAAGTACATTAAGGGAGTTATATTATATATCAGCGCTAGAAGAGCCTAGACACTTATACTCTTCCACTTCTTATCTTAAGGCGCGACTTGGCCCTAGGATAATTTGTTTTCTAAGTTAGCCAAGGGTAAGATGCTTTATAACGACTAGGTATAATTTATGGAACGAGTACGGGTTAAGAAATAAGTACGGCTTAAAGAACAAGTGCGATTTAAGGAGTGGATGCAATTTAAAGACCAGGAGGAACTACAGTAGACTTTTTTAAAAGGGTGAGTTTAGCAATTCCTTTAAATATGTCCTTTTTTACCATATCCAAAGCATTCTCTATTTATGGCTTAAGTTTTTTGTTTATTAGTTTCTAAGGGTATATAAGATCAAGTGGTATTAAGGTTTATAGGGTCGTATATAGGACTTTTTAGGTTTAGAGAGGGATCGCGTTTTAGGATATATGTTAGTTTTATAAAGTTTTAAATATAAGGTATAGTCGGCTTTAGAGAATAAGTTTATTTGTTATATTAAAGGTCCTTATCAATTTGTTAACATATTATAGCGAATTTAGGCAGGTCTTTTAGCAGTTTTCTACCTACTAACTGGGCTCTAATCTCATCTAAAATAGCTTATTAAAGAGTAGTAACTTTAGCGGCTTTATTCTAATCCAGTTCGCCAATAAGGCCTAAAAATTCCAAAAAGAAGCTGGTAAATTCTCAGTTCCATTGTTGTAGGTTTTTAAGTTTAGTGATAGCTGTGTATTCGCAGCTGGCGTCATTATACGTTTATTCTAGTAGGGAGACGAAAATTTTAAAACTAACAAAGGTGCCATTATAGAAGAATGGATCTATAGTTCATACAGCGTCTTTACTTAAACGAGACATTCTATAGCTAATTTTACTAGCTTTAGTGGGGTATCAGTTATAGTTTATTAAGAGTTTAAGACGGAGCTTAGTTATAAAGGGACATAGGTTATTTTGATTTCTATTAAACATTAGAGGATTAGGGAGCTTTTTAGATTTCATAATAGGTATTAAATTCGTTATAGATATAGGTTGAATTACTATTACTAGTTTAAAGTTCGCGTTTAAGGGGCCAGGTTTGGATATAGTTATATTAATTTCGTTTACAGGCGGTGTCGGGGTCTCTAATATAAATGCTTAGATGTTACGGAGTTCTTTACAGAGTGCTTCTATTAATCGCTAATACTAGGCTTCTAGTGCAGCCTGCTACTAAGCTAAGGCATCTATAAAGAACTGTTATATTATAGTTAACTGTTCCCTAACTAGGGATATAATACTTATAGTTATCAAAGAGGATTTGGGTTCGTTTGCCATTTCAATAGTAGTTATTTTTTTTAACGCAACATAATGTAAGGGCGCGAAGAGGCTTTGGGGAAGATTTAAAGGAATAATATAAATTCTATCTAAATCTAAGGGTATATAGCTCTTGAAGAGAACAAGACATTACATAAAGAAGAGAAAGGAATAACCAGAGAATCTTATAATTAAATAGTTAGGGGTCTTGGTCGATGCATACGCACATGCGCACGCGGACGGACTTTGGTAGAATTCAATTAATCTAGTAGAACTTAGCAGAAGTCGATTAAGGCGTTAAGTTTATCTGTTAAGTGTTTTACCAAGACATTCCTACTATAACTAGGCTAGTCCTATTACAGAGCCTCTGTATATAGAGCTTTATATAGAGCTTCGTGTAGAGCTTTGTGTAGAGCTTTATATAGAGCTTTGTGTAGAGCTTCGTGTAGAGCTTTATATAGAGCTTTATATAGAGCTTTATATAGAGCCTTATATAGAGCCTTATACAGAGCCTCTAAGTAATAAAACTATATAAGATTGTATAAGATTATATTAGATAATATTATTATTCATTGCTTAACGTCTAATTCGGATCCCTGTTGGGCCCACGCGGACTACTCCTTATATATATATGGGGAGAAAACTCTATTTGAGAAAACCCCGTAATCCGTCTCCCCGCCTTTTGGGGCTCGCTTGCGAGTCGCCTACAAGTTACCAGTGGTGCTCTACTACCTTACTTTTTGACCTCCTTGGGAACTACTGCTGCTATAACAAACCTATGGACGCGCTAGTATTACACACTATACTCTACTCCTGTAGAGTTATTAGGGGGCGCCTATTACTTGCCCCTTTGCCTTCTATTGCTATTTCCTTTGCAACCCAGAACTAGTCTAGCATATTTTGGCTAATAAGCCACTGGGTAGCCGCCTTGAGGCCTTTCTATATTAAGAGCAGTGTATTATAGTTTTCTGTGCCAGCTGCTGAGAGTATTGCTTCTTAGCTGGTGCATAAGGGGCATAACAGTATTACGTATTTTGGTGTCTGTCTTAGCCAGCCACATTTACACCTTGGGCTACCTACTAGGACACCTACTTAGTGAAGCCAATCTTTTAGTCCTATTATTCCTGTCCTTAAGAGTGTTGCCATTGTATTTTCTGCCTTTATTAGGCCCTCTTAGAGCCCTTAGGTATTTACCTCCTATAGCATTACCTATGCTACGGCTTAGGTTCCCCTTGCCTAAGCCTACCTCTATACCTTTGACTCCCATTTATCTCTCTAGCGTCGGTCCAACTAGTATTATATTACTATAGATGGTTTTCTAGTACTCTTTTATGCTCTACTTTAGCTCCTTTCTCTCCCTTGCTGTTGTCTTTACTGGCCTCTTACGCGTCTCCCTTTCTCCTCTATATAGGCCTGGGCCCTAGCGCCGTACTATTTTTCTTCTGCTTTCTCTACCTGTTTTCCTAATATATCTTCCCTACTTTAGGGTTGTTAGTTCCTTCTCCTATAGGGCACCCTAGGGTCCTTCCATAGTTTATTTAGGCGTGTCTTGATATACTTTGTAACGTTAGAGTTACGTTCCTTTTATACCCTTTACATTGCATTGGCTTTAATATATAGTTATAGGGGGGGAATATTAGCTTCCTTCTTAAGCAGTACTGTGGCCATTTGCTTATACCCGCCTATTATACTCCTAAAGTAGGCTGTTTGGACCTTTTGGAGTAGTTTAAGGAGTGATTTAGGGGGGCCTTTCTTGGTTTCTCTAGTGGCCTAAATGCTAGATCTATACGTTATAGTTAGCCGGACAACTGCTATATATAGTAGGCGTAACCTCTAGAAGTATGGACCCTATATAGAATTAACAATCCTAGATATGGCGATATACTATGCTTAGCCCTTATAGGCCACTTACGCTATATATACGCTCTACTAGAGCTTACTGTCTACCCATACTCCTAATACCCTTAGGCCTTAAACCAGTTAACCCCCAAAGCCTTAAATATAGATTGTATACTAAAGATCTGCAGATTAGTTACGTTTTCTTATAAAATAGATTAGCTAGTATTTCTCTGGTAAGAATTGGACTCTATATTGTCTTGCCTATTCTATATAGGTGTTATAGGCTTTCTCTAGTGTCCTACAGTTCTCTACGGCTATTAGCCCATATGTAATTAGGTTTGTGTTATTAATAAAGCCTATCCCCTAGGTCGCCCCTTTCTTAAAGGTGTTAAGCAGGTTGCTTATAAAGAAGAGGAAAAGTATAGGCGATAAAGGTGATCCTTGTGGTATTCCTGTTATGACTATAATAGGGGGGCTCTGGTATCTGTTAAAGACTAGTAATGTTTCTTTCTGGTCTGTAAATCCTTAAACAAATTAAATAATCTATTCTAGGAAGCCCTTTGCCCTAAGGATGTATAGGAGACGCTTATAGGGTATATTATTATAGGCGCCGCTAATATCTAGGCTAAGCATTAATATTATAAAGTCCTTTCGCATAGCCTATACAGTTTTAATGGTAGCAGCGAGTAGTGTAAGTACTAATAGCGTTAAGCGATTCTTTCTTGCCCCTATTTGGCTTTGTGGTAGTAGGGCGTGTTTCTCTACCGTGTCTGCTATATAGTCCACTATAACCTTTTCTAAGATCTTGCTTAGGGTGTTTTTTAAGGCAATAGGGCAGTAGCTTCTTGGGATTAAGTAGTCTACTTTACCTTCTTTTTATAAGACGACCGTTGTTATGGATCTTCTGAGTTACAGGTAGTAGCCTATTATAAAGCATGCTCTGGCTACGTCTGCAAGCCAAGGTGCTATAAGTGGTCTATAGGTCTTTAGGGCTTTGTTTAAGATCCTATCTGGTCCTAGTGCTATGTTGTTTAAGAGGCGGCTAATAGTTCTAGCCATTTCTTTAGTTGTTATGTCGCTGTTAACCCTCAGGCAAGTCACTGGTGTTTTACCAGTAATATTACTAAGGTCTACTAGAGCTGGTTAAGGGAAAAATCTTTCTATAAGGATCTTTGCCTTCTTGTTATTATTGCTTATAGCCTATAGTTCGCCTACTCTTTGTAGGGGTAGTAGGTGTAGATCTTCTACTAGGCATCCCGCCTTTTTCTTTGCCCATTTCGCTATGGTTTAAAGGCCCTTATTATAGGGGAGACTTAGGTTAGTAGTGTATTCGTTTATAAACCGTCTCTAGTTATTCCTTGCTTTTTTTCTTAGGGTATTCTTTAGCTGGTTTCTTGTGTCTTTATATTGTCTCTTGTCCTCAAAATTGTGGCTGCTTATATATTTCCTCCTTACTTGTCGTTGGCCGGCTATAAGGGCCGCGCACTGTGCGGACCATGCGTGTCACGCATAGGGGCCTAATTTTAAAACCGGGCAGTGCTCTTTTAGCCCGCTTTTAATTGCTGCCTAGATCCTTTCTAGTCTTTAATTAATTTCCTTAGGGGTAGCCAATGAGCCTCGCTCGTTTAGTATTAGGTAGATTTCTTTTAAGTCTTAGAGTTATTGTTTAATTGTATTAAGGAAGCTATTTACGTTAAGCTTCCTTATTGCGTATCTTTTGCTATTTAGTTGCGCCTTAATGTCCAGATCTAGTTGTATCTGGATAGGGATATGGTTTAAGGTAAGTGCCTATTCTTCTTTAGGGGAGCACCTTTTGAGTCTCTGGTATAGGTTTTCGTCTATAATCGTAAGGTTAATTGTACTTTTAGCGGTACCCTATTACCATATAATTGCACCTAGGGGGGTAGCTAGCTTAAGGCCCCCGTTGTCTATAGCTCTTAGTAGGTACTCTACCTATTAATTGGCAGCAATATAGATGCCCCCCTATTGTAAGTGGTGGAGGTTTATATCTCCTAATAGGATGGACTCTGCGTGTTTAGTTTCTAGCAAGCTTATTACAAATATAATATTCTCTATCTATGCTACCCCTTTAACCCTAGGGTTATAGACATTAATAATTTGTACTAGTCCCCTGTATGTCTAGATAGTTATAACTATAATATCTAGGTTAACTGCCTGCTATAACCATAAGGTAAGGCTAATATTTTTGCTGATTATAAAGCATACACATATGGCTGCTTTTGGTTTATATAGGAGCTGGAATCCTTAGGGGCAGTATGTTGATTATATATAGGTATTATAATACAGCTCTTATATAGTAAGAATATGGTGTTTCTTTAGGTCTAGACTGTCTAATAAGGGCCTTACTAGACGGTAGTTTGTATTGCCGCAGTTATACTGTATAATGGTTAAGTAGCGGACCCCTAGCAGGGGTCCTTTACCTCTCCTTCGCTCCTTACTTCTTCCGTTTCCACTTTCTCTAAAATGTTTAGAACTTCCGTCTCCTATATTTACTCCCTGGCCACTACTTATTTTGTGTAGAGCTTTCCATTCCTATATCTTATGTTCCTACTAGCCTTTCTAAATCTAAGTCTATTATTACCTCCAGTTCTTCCCCTATTCTCACTAGTTGGCTATATACCCCTTATAAGCCAGCTATATGTATTATATTTACCGCGTTAAATCTAATTCTTAATTGTCCCGGCCTTGAACTTGCTATAGCCGTCTATAGGGGTCTTTCTACTGGGCGTCCTCTCCCTTATATCCTATATGTCCCTTATATCCCTATTCAGTCTGGTAATATCACATAGTGTCACTTTTAGCCTATTAAGGCTTGGGATGGCTGGCTTAGCCCCCCAGTATTAAAGGTAGAAAATACTAGGAAGACACCTACGTCCCCCTAGCTTATTGCCTATTGTTTCTATTTGTATAACCTAGCATGCAGTTGTTCCCATAGCTATTAAGCCCTTTCCTTCTATCTTCTATATTTAATGCAGCCTTCTCTCTCCTACGCCTTATGTATGCTTCGGTAATAGTTCACGCATTTTATTTGGTCTTAATTTATATATTATCTTGTATTGTGGGGGCCTGTATAGTAGCCGCAGCATACCTATGCTATGTATGTGGATTAGGTGTGTCCCTATTATACATAGCGATAATATCATTCTAGGTATAGTCTGTAGTTATAGAGCCTTATATTGTATATAAGGCCATTTATAATTATTCCTTTTTAGATAAGGAGTTTTTGCATTCCTGGTATATGTATGCTGATAATAAGGGAGCTATACATTTATCTGTTATTTCCCTAGCGAGTCTCTAGCGCCCCTTATATCCTCTTATTATTCTTATTATATACTTGGTTTATATTTTCCTGTTAAAGCCATTAGATCCGGGTAATTACAAGTCCTGGTATAAGGCGTTCCGTTTATTTTACTATCTCCTATATAGTTGCTGTATTATCTGCCTAGCATCCCCTTTCTACCCTAAGGCTTATGGGAACCGATAGGACTTTAACTAAGTAATCTTTACAAAGCACTTTTATGCTAATACGCTCTCCTAGCCTATCCCCTGCCCTTATAGCCCGTTCCTTTGCCTATTAGTCCTTTAGGGTGACTCTAATGTTTCCACTCCTAAGGTGTTAGACTGCAACAGCGTTGTGGACCTCCTTGCGAATCTTTATAAGAACTTCTGTTTCTAATTATCCCCTAAGTTCCTCTGCCTTTTCTATATTTAGTTATATTGTAATTATATACCCAGTTATTATCTTTAGGGGGGTAGGTTCCCTATGCTATAGGAGCGCAGCTATAGCGGCCTAGGTGCGGTTTGCCTATAGGGGGGGTTTTTATTTATCTTCAATTTTATTTAGCTGTTGGAGGATTTAATTAAGGGTTTGCTGGAGGGGCGCCTAAGGTTTACTAGACTGGAGCCATTCTACTAGCTATATTAGTTTGTAATAGCTAATAGATGCTCCCCTATAGTTCCGGATACTAAATGCGTCTAAAAGGCTTTGTATTTTATTAGATGCCTTCTTAATTAGGGTATTTCCGCTTTCTGGTGTGGTATTCGCCTGTCCTTGTTGTTGTTGTAGGGGGCCATTGTTGGGTATAGGTCTGGCGGTCGCGCGCAACTGCGTACTACCGTCATTCCACCTGTGCCTCCCCTGTAATATATGCATCTTAGGGGATTATTAGGGTGTTTTTTAGGGTTCTTTTAGTTGGTTTAGTCTTTTTAGGCCAGGTGCAGCAAGAGCTCCAAAAGTTCTTTTTATATTAGATAATATATAATAGTTAAATATATAGCATATAACTTTACCTTAATTGCATATTAAGAAATATATAGTTACCTTTTAAAGTTGCTAAGTAGGTTAACTGCGTGTTAAGGAACATATAGTTAGCTTTTAAAGTTGTTAAGTAGGTTAACTGCGTGTTAAGGAACATATAGTTAGCTTTTAAAGTTGTTAAGTAGGTTAACTACGTGTTATTTAACTTTTAAAGTTGCTAAGTAGGTTAATTGCGTGTTAAGAAATATATAGTTAGCTTTTAAAGTTGTTAAGTTAGTTAATTGCATATTAAGTTAGTTAAATTGCGTGTTAAGTTAGTCAATTGCATATTAAGTTAGTTAAATTGCGTGTTAAGTTAGTTAATTACATATTAAGTTGGTTAAATTACATATTAAGTTAGTTAATTACGTATTAAGTTAGTTAATTGCGTGTTAAGTTGGTCAAATTGTATATTAATTATACAAAACGCGAAAATCAAAGTCTACTTAAATTTTATCCTGCGAATATTTTCCCGATGGAGCTAGAATCCTTAGGGGCAGTATATTAATTATATATAGGTATTATAATACGGCTCTTATATAGTAAGGATATAGTATTTCTCTAGGTCTAAACTGTCTAGTAGGGGCTTTATAAGGCAGTGGTTTATATTACCGCAGTTATACTATATAATAGATAGGTAGCGGACCCCTAGTAGGGGTTCTTTATCTCTCCTTCATTCCTTACTTTTTCTATTTTTACTTTCTTTAGGATATTTAGAACTTCTGTTTCTTATATCTACACCCTAGTCGCTACTTATTTTATATAGAGCTTTCTATTCCCATGTTTTATATTCCTACTACATTGGCAAAATATAGTACCCTTTTAATAGCCTCAATGGTTAGTGGTTAACGCAATTGGCGCGCAGTTAAGGTCATTTAGCAACTCGACCGACTAGCCTATATCGTGTTTTTTTAACACGTAGCCTGCGCGCAACCTGCGCGTAACCTGCCAGTAATCTACGTATTTAGCAACCATAATTATATTTACCTCTTTTATACTAATAACATATTTTAAATAAATAAAAGCTACTTTAAAGCTATTTATAAGGCTAGTAAAATAAATAATATTATTTTAGATAATTTAATATAATATAGCGATGGTTCTCTTTTACCTATTTACCTATTAACTTACCTACCTGCCTATATCGCCTACCTGTCTGTATTGCCTACCTATTTATATCTACTTACCTGTCTATATCTACCTACCTATTAGCATCTGCCTACCTATCTACATCTACTTACCTATCTATATCTGCTTACCTATCTGCATTGCCTACCTGTTTATATTGCCTACCTATTTATATTACCTACCTGTTTATATCGCCTACCTATTTATATCTGCCTACCTATCTATATCTACCTACCCGTTAGCATCTACCTACCTATCTATATCTACTTGCCTATTTATATCTACTTACCTATCTACATTGCCTACCTATCTGCATTACCTACCTATTTATATTGCCTACCTGTCTACATTGCCTACCTATTTATATCTGCCTATCTATCTATATCTGCCTACCCGTTAGCATCTACCTACCTATCTATATCTGCTTGCCTATTTGTATTTGCTTACCTATCTGCATCTACTTACCTATTTGTATCTACTTACCTGTCTATATCTGCCTACCTATTAGCATCTCCCTATTTGTGCCTACCTGTCTATACTACCTTGATTTGATTAATTGATCGAATTGTTTATAGTGCTCGCTAGCTAGTCGTTGTTGTCTAGCTCTAGCAACGGTCGTCTGGTTCTAGCGACAGTTGTCTAGCTTTGGCGACAGTTGTCTAGTTCTAGCGACGGTTATCTAGTTTTGGTAACAGTCGTCTAGTTCTAGCGATGGTCGTCTGGTTCTAGCGACAGTCGTCTAGTTCTAGCGACGGTCGTCTGGTTTTAGCGACGGTCGTCTGGTTCTAGCGACAGTCATCTAGCTCTGGCGACGGTCGTCTAGTTCTAGCGACGGTCGTCTAGCTCTAGCGACAGTTATCTAGTTCTGGCGACGGTCGTCTAGCTCTGGCAACAGTCGTCTGGTTTTGGCGACAGTTGTCTAACTTTGGAGACGGTCGTCTGGTTCTAGCGATGGTTGTCTGGCTCTAGTAACGGTCGTCTAGTTCTAGCGACAGTTGTCTGGCTCTGGCGATAGTCGTCTAGCTCTGGCAACGGTCGTCTGGTTCTGGTAACGGTTGTCTAGTTCTAGCGATAGTTATCTAGTTCTAGCAACAGTCCTTTACTAGCTGCCGTTCTAGTGCCTCCCTAGGTAGGGAGGATGTAAGGAAGGAAAGAAGGGTAAAAAATAAGGCGGCTACATAGGCAGAGACACGTATAGACACTATCGGGAATATAGCGGGGACCCGATACAGAGCTTTATATAAAGCCTCCGTACGTAGAGCTTTGCGCAGAGCCTTATACAGAGCCTCTATACGTAGAGCTTTATATAGAGCTTCGTGTAGAGCTTTGTGTAGAGCCTCCATATACAGAGCCTCGCGCAGAGCCTCATACAGAGCTTCGTGCAGAGCTTTATATAGAGCTTCGTGCAGAGCCTCTGTACGCAGAGCTTCGTGTAGAGCTTCGTGCAGAGCCTCCGTACGCAGAGCCTCGCGCAGAGCCTCGTGCAGAGCCTCTGTACGTAGAGCTTCGTGCAGAGCCTTGTGCAGAGCTTCGTGCAGAGCTTCGTGCAGAGCTTCGTGCAGAGCTTCGTGCAGAGCTTCGTGCAGAGCTTCGTGCAGAGCTTTGTGCAGAGCTTCGTGCAGAGCGTCGTGCAGAGCGTCATGTAGAGCCTCTATGCGCAGAGCTTCGTGCAGAGCCTCTGTACGTAGAGCTTTGTGTAGAGCTTCGTATAGAGCTTCGTGTAGAGCTTCGTGTAGAGCCTCGCGTAGAGCCTTGTGTAGAGCCTCCAAGTAATAAAACTATATAAGATTATATAAGATTATATTAGATAATATATAATAGTTAAATATATAGCATATAACTTTACCTTAATTGCATGTTAAGAAATATATAGTTACCTTTTAAAGTTGCTAAGTAGGTTAATTGCGTGTTAAGAAATATATAGTTAGCTTTTAAAGTTGTTAAGTTAGTTAATTGCATATTAAGTTAGTTAAATTATGTATTAAGTTAGTCAATTGCATATTAAGTTAGTTAAATTATATGTTAAGTTAGTTAATTGCATGTTAAGTTAGTTAAATTGCGTATTAAGTTAGTTAATTGCGTATTAAGTTAGTTAAATTACGTGTTAAGTTAGTTAATTGCATGTTAAGTTAGTCGAATTGCGTGTTAAGTTGGTTAATTGTGTGTTAAGTTAGTCAATTGCGTGTTAAGTTAGTTAAATTGCATATCAATTACGCGAAACGCGAAAATTAAAGTCTACTTAAATCTTATCCTGCGAATATTTTCCTAATATAGCGCTTTTAAATCTAAATCTATTATTAACTCTAGTTCTTCCCCTAATCTTACTAGTCAGCTATATGCCCTTTATAGGTCGGCTATAAATATTATATTTGCCATATTAAATCTAATTCTTAATTATCCTAGTCTTAAGCTTGCTATAGCTATCTATAAGGGTCTTTCTATAGGGCATCCTCTTCCTTATATCCCCTGTAACCCTTAAGTCCCTAATTAGTCTAGTAATATCGCGCGGCGTTACTTCTAGCCTATTAAGGCTTAGGATAGCTGGCCTAGCCCCCTAGTATTAAAGGTAGGAAATGCTAAAAAGGCACCTATATCCCCCTAGCTTATTGCCTGTTATTTCTATTTATATAACCTAGCGTGTAGTTATTCCTATAGCTGTTAAGCCCTTACCTTCCATCTCCTGTATTTAATATAGCCTTCTCTCTTCTACGCCTTATATATGCTTTAATGGCAGTTTATACATTTTATTTAGTCTTAATTTAAGTAGTGTCTTGTATTATAGGGGCCTATATAGTAGCCGTAGCACACCCGTGCTGCGTATATGGTTTAGGTATGTCCCCATTATATACAGTAATAGTATTATTCTAGGCGTAATCTGTAGTTATAGAGCCTTGTGTTATATATAAGGCTATTTATAATTATTCCTTTTTAAATAAGAAGTTTTTACATTCTTGGCGTGTATATACTAACAATAAGGGAGCTATACGTTTAGCTAGTATCTCCCTAGCAAGTCTCTAGCAACCCTTATATCCTCTTATTATTCTTATTATATACTTGGTTTATATTTTCCTATTAAAGCTATTAGATTTAGGTAATCTTAAGACCTAGTATAAGGCGTTCCATTTGTTTTACTATCTTATATATAGTTACTATATTATCCGCCTAGCGTCCCCTTTCTACCCTAAGACTTATAGGAACCGCTAGGGCTTTAACTAAGTAATCTTTATAAAGCACTTTTATGCTAATATGTTCTCCTAGCCTATCCCCTACCCTTATAGCTTGCTCTTTTACCTATTAGTCCTTTAGGGTGACTCTAATATCTCCACTCCTAAGGTGTTAGACTATAACAGCGTTGTAGACCTCTTTATAAATCTCTATAAGAACTTCTATTTCTAATTATCCCCTAAGCCCCTCTACTTTTTCTGTGTTTGGTTATATTATAATTATATACCTAGTTATTATCTTAAGGGGAGTAGGTTCCCTATACTATAGAAGCATAGCTATAGCGGCCTAGGTACGGTTCGCCAGTAAGAAGGGGTTTTATTTATTTTTAATTTTACTTAGCCGTTGGAGGATTTAGTTAAGGGTTTACTAAAGGGGCGCCTAAGGTTTACTAGACTGGCGGAGCCATTCTACTAGCTATATTAGTTTGTTATAGCTAATAGTTACTCCCCTATAATTACGGATACTAGACGCGTCTAATAGGCTTTATATTTTATTAGATGCCTTCTTAATAGAGGTATTTCCGCTTTATAGTATGGTATTCGCCTATTCTTATTATGGAGGGCTATTGCTAGGCGTAGTTCTGGCGGTTACACACAAGTGCAAACCACTATTGTTTAATATATGCCTCCCCTGCGATGCATACATCTTAGGGGGATTCTTTAGGTGTTTTTTAGGGTTCTTTTTGGTTAGTTTTAGTCTTTTTAGGCCAGGTGCAGCAAGAGCTCCTCTTGTTACAGACGCTTTAAGTACAATATTACGACTACTTGGAGAAGAGTTATAGGAAGCTAGTTGGTTAATATAGGCACGGTCTAGGATAGATCTGGTGGAACTATATAACAAGAAATAGTAACTAAGGTCACGTAGTGTTGAACGCGTTAACTGTATTAAATAAGAGGGACGTTATGTTTAACACAGATAATACGTACCTTACGTACAAGAGAGGATTTCTTAGAAGTATAGTTGTGTATTTAAAGGACCTTAGTCCCTATTGTAGATAGTTCTCTCCTTATAGTAAATCTTAGAATATAATTGGAGTTAATCTGTTAGGCAACCACTCCACCAGTTATTATTATGTTATTATTTTATTCTTACCTATATACCCAGCCTAATAATAGAACCTACCGTAGTTTCTGCTACAAGGTTCTGTTACACATTTACTACTAAGGTTATGGTATTAAACAAAGTCGAACAATATGCCACCAAGAGCAGTACCAGTCATAACGGCGTCAACGGCAGCCATAACCTTAGGGCTAGGTGATACTAGTATAGACAATAGGGATTCTTAAGTGGTTACGCGAGATTAGTTATAGGAAATAGTTAATTACTTATAAGATAATAATAGGATACTTAAAGAACGCATTAATAGAATTAGAGCAGCAAAGATTAAGTTACCTTTAATTAAACAATTCTTAGGAGAGAAGTTGAAGCTTAAGGGATTTCTTACGCAGATATACTTTAAGGTAGTATAGAAAGGAGCGAAGTTAGCAATATTATTAGATTAAGTAGCCTATGCAGGATTGTTCCTGACGGGGAGGGTACTTAAGTAGTTTAAACCATATCTTACGGAAATACAGGCTAATAGCATAACAACTACTAACTAGGACGTACGGTATATATTTACCAGTTAGAACGGGTTCGTAGAGCAACTAATATAGATATTTAGAGACCTGGAGGCCACAACCATAGCGGAACGAAAGCTTTAGAACTTAGTACAACGCACTTTAGCAATTAAGTATATAACACAGTTTTAAATACTAGCTACTTAGGTTAAGTAGAATAATAGGGCGCTTATGGCATAGTATAAATAGGGACTTAAGGCTAAAGTCTAGGACGTAATCATCCTAATAGAAGATGCGGATACTCTAAGAGAGTTAATAGATCAGTTAATAAAGATTAATAATAGAATCTATTAAAGGGAACAAGCTAAAAAAGAGCAAGACAGAGTTCTATAGTTATATAAGGCGCAGAGTACGCAATAACAGACATAGAGTTAAAAACCATAGAATGGCGCAGAGCTAATAGACCTAAGCAGTATTAAAGAAATCTAAAGATGGGAAAAAAAACTATAGAAACCTAGAGGTTAAGGATTAAGTAATTAAAAGACCTAGGAGCAGAGGCCAAACTAGGGATCTTAGTAGTAGAAGATATTTAGGCGGACTCCACAGCTAGAAAAATGGTTTAAAGATAGAGCTTGTATAAATTATAGAAAACAAGGTCATTTTGCTAGAGACTATAGAGGTGGTTAAAGTAACTACATAGTAAAGGGAACCAGACCAGCAGACAGCACGTATATACAGAGGGATAACGGTGCACTGTAAGGAACAAAAGAGTGTTTAATTAACAGTTTTGCGTATTATTATAACAACGCATGCCGAATTTATAAAGACGCTAAGTACAGCGTAAGCTATTAGCCGCAAGAGCTAGAGTTAAGAGGACTTAAAGAAACTAGAGAGTTAGATAAAGAATAAGATTAACTCTATAAGCTAGATTAAGATGTCACAGCAATATACGGACAAAGATTAGTAGTAATAATAATAGAGTTAAAGTACTTATTAATCACTAGCGATAAGGACGAAAAGGAGGCTAACTAGGAGCACTTAAACCTTAATAACGTAATAGAAGCAGAGACTAAGACTATTACCAAACAAGGTTTAGTAACGGATACTATAATACCATTAGATACAATTTCCATCGCTTTATAAGATAATAGAAGTAACGTTTAGAAGAAATTAAGTAAGTAGATAATTGCTAGTGCTAGCTTATTACTTAATAAAGGTAAAAGGCCACAGGCTTAAGATTCTTAAGAAGAGATAAAAGAAGCTTAAGATTTTTAAAGTAAGATAAGACATACCTAAGGACCCACAACGGACGAGAACTAATAGGAAAGGGTAGCAACTTAGTTTAGTAACAAATAAATAAGTATAGGATGTAAGTTCAAGAACTACAAGTTCAGGGAACAAATAAGAACGTTAGCAATCCTAGGTAAACGTAGTGTTCAGCCTAAAGATTAAATAGTTAATACTAGGATTAAAAAGCAAGACGACTACAAAGATCTAGCTACAAGACGCAGAAAACAAGAAACTATAGATAAGTTTAGGACAAGAATTATTACATAGTAAGAGCAAAAGCTAGATAAGAGGTTAGCTACGCCAGGTTATATAAGGAATAGAGCACCTATATAAAGAGTTACTAATAGGCCGAGTGCAGGAACACCTAGGGCAAAATAGTTAGATAAACTAGAATAAGAAGAGGATCTAAATATTCTAACTAGGTTCAAAGAAAGATATACTAAAGGATATCATGATATAGTAATAATAAGGTACTTTCTAATAGATAGACCATACACACTAAACCAGTTATACGGAAAGTGGTATAGGCAACAACACAACAATAAATAGGAAGACTTTTATATATAGCTAGACAAAAAAGTTATCCAAGACTAACCTATTACAGAAAAACGCATAAGTTATATTAAGGGAGCGTTAATTATAATATTAAGGAACCTAGAAGAAGGATCTAGGGACTAGAGAAGTAAGCAATAAATCTTAGTACCTGTAGTAGAGATACTAGTGGTCAGGTTAACTAGGTATAGATTTAAACTTAAGGATAAAGATAAACTAAGAGTTAACCCAAAATATATAGCGCATTATACACTATCGTGGATAGCTTATGTAGATAATATATGCAACATATATAGAGCACTTAAAGACAAGAACTGGAAGTACCTAGCAAGAATATATTAGGCACTAGAGGAAAAGCGGTTTAGAAATGCTAAGTATATATATAGTTAGTACCCAGTAGAAGTACAAGGTTAAGGGGACTTAATACTTTAACCAGAAAGATTCCTTACGGAAGAATACCTAGAAGGACAATAGTAGTAGGAGTGCCTAGAGAACACTTATCTATAGCATATAGAGGAAAAGAAATAAACTAAGTATTAGCTAAAGTTAGACTAAGTATAGGCAGGATCTAGCGGCCAATAGTTAGAAAAAGGGGAGGTGTATAGGACCAGAGGGAACTAGTGTTAGAGCCTTAAACCCTTAAAGGAATTTAAGGATAATACCTAAATTTATAAGCTAAATGGCAAGGTCAGCAGTTTGAAGCGTTAGTAGACAGTAGAGCAATTAGAAACCACATATTACCAAAGGCAGTAAAAAGAATAGGGTTACTATATAGATAGAAGAAACACCTATATCCACTTATAATAATTTTAGGAGATCAGATAGCCTATAGAGGAGGTATTATTAATCTCAAAATAGGACCTATTTAGATAACTATTAAAGGGAGACCAGTTAGAATGTCTTTTAATATCCTACTATTAGGATAGGACGAGACGATACTAGGAATGCCTTAGTTATAGAAGTACAATCTAAAGATTAATTAGGTTATAGGTTAGGTTAATATTAAGGATATATAATAGCGTAAAGTGCGACAGCAAACTAAGTTGGTATAGTACTAAGTTGGAGCGATATATAAAGAGACTAAGCGAGGCTTAAGTTATGTACTAAAGAGATACCACAAGTATAGTAAAAAGTTATAGTCACTAGAAAGTAAAAAGCTGTTAGAGCATATAGCTTAGGACTATAAGATAGAATTAAAAAAGAAAACGAGTCTAAAGTTCTTTCTAATCTATAAGCTTACTAAAACAGAGTTAGTAGCGCTTAAGGAGTTTATCCAGGAGAACTTATATAAGGGATATATTAGACTATTATAGTTATCAGCAGAATATCCAGTACTGTTTATCCCAAAGAAAAACGGAAAACTTAAAATATATATAAACTACAGACAGTTAAACAGTATTACTAGGAAGGATAGGTATCCTTTACCCTTAATTAGCGAAATTTAAGATAGGATAGGCAACGTAAAGATCTTTACAAAGATAGATCTAAGATAGGCGTACCACCAGATTAGAATCAAGGAAGGCAACAAATAGAAGGCAGCCTTTAGGTCAAAGGAAGAACTATATAAGCTATTAGTTATGCAATTTAGGCTTATAAACGCACTAGTAATGTTCCAGAAGCGAATTAATAGTGTATTAGGAGAACACCTAGATAAATTTATTATAGCATACCTTAATAACATTATCATCTACTTAGAAAGTAAGGAAGAATATAGAGAACACGTTAAATAGGTCTTAAAGAGACTACAAGAAGAACAGATGCTAGTAGCAATTAAGAAATGCGAGTTCTTTACTAGGAAGACCAATTTTGTTAGATTTATTATTAAACTAGGCCAACTTAGCATAGATCCAAAGAAGATCAAGGCTATAGTGAATTGGCAAGAACTAGAGAATGTTATATAGTTAAGATCGTTCCTAGGGTTTTGTAATTACTATAAAAGGTTTATAGCGCAATAGTTATAGGACATTAAGCCATTTACGCGGTTAATAAAGAAAGAAGAACTATAGGCATAGGGAAAGGAGTAATAAGAACTGTTTAAGAGAATTAAAGAGTTGTTTACCTAGGAGCCAGTTCTTAAGATCTATCAACCAGGTCTAGAGACGGTTATAGAAATAGATACATTAGACTTTATACTAGGGGCATACTTTATATAGAAATATTAAGATGGATAGCACCTAGTAGTATACTATAGTTAAAAGATGACACTACTAGAGTTAAACTATAACATCTATAACAAGGAGTTGTTAGGTATAGTTATAGTACTTAAGAAATGGAGAGCATTCTTATAAGGCATAGAGAAACCGTTTATAGTTAAAACGGACTATAAAAACCTTATAGGATTCCTAACAATAAAGAAACTCAACTAAAGACAGGTTAGATGGGCGGAAATGCTTATAGAATACTATTTCGAAATTTAGTATACTAAGGGTATAGATAATGCACAAGCAGACGCTCTAAGTAGAAAGGCTAAACTATAAAGTAATAAAAAGCTATCGGGAGCTTTATTGCGAAAGGATTAAGACAGATTAATTAGGTATAATTATCCAAAGATTATAGCAACTAAGGAAAGTTAGATCTATAAATTACTAGAGAGTAATTGGATATAGAAGATCTAAGAGGTATAGGCAAAGGATCTAGACTTAGAGCAATATAAAAATAGAGAAGTAATATATATGCCTAAGTCTATTACAGAAGAATTTATTAAGGAATTCTATAAGGGAATAACATAAGAATATAACGGAGCTATAGGCTTAGTGTTAAGACTTTAAGAGGAGTACATTATTTAAGGAATCTGGGGACTAGTAAGATAAGTTATAAAGGAATATCTAGATTGCTAAAGGAACAAACCGATAAGGTATAAGCTATACGGAGGGCTACAACCTATTAAGACACCAGGAAGACCATGGGAGGTTATATTATAGGACTTTATTATTAAGTTACCAAAGTTAAAAGATCCTATTATAGGATAAGATTATAACGCGATTTTAGTAATAGTAGATAAGCTAATAAAGTGGGGATACTTTATAGTATGCACTAAAGAGATATTAGTAGAAGATATCGCTAGAATCTATATAAAAGAAGTATTTATAAGACATGGAGTACCAGATAAGATTATATTAGATAGAGATCTAAGATTTATAGTAGCATTTTAGGAAGTGTTTCTAGTGGAATAAGGGGTTTGCGTAGTAATATCTATAGCGTATTATCCGTAGACGGATAGATAAACGGAAAGACTAAACTAGACACTAGAACAGTATCTAAGGCATTATATTAATTACGTATAGAATAATTAGGTATCGTTATTACCAGTTATATAGTTTATATATAATGCAATACTATAAGAAGGAATGGGGATATTACTATTTAAGGCGAATTACGGATATAAGCTAAGAACATCGTTATCGCCACATTAAGCAAAAAAGATGAGTAGCATAGCTAAACAAAGAATAGAGACATTAATAAATCTTTATGCAGACCTTAAAGAAACAGCTAAACTAGTATAAGAACGAATAAAAAGGTACTATAATACTAAGAGATCTAAGGGACCAGATCTTAAGGAGGGAGATAAAGTATAGCTACTATACAAAAATTTTAAGAGTTAATGACTAAGCAAGAAGTTAGACTACGTTAGACTAGGACCTTTTAAAGTTAAGTAAAGAATTTTATTAGTTATATATAAGTTAAACCTACTAGCTAAAATAAAAATCTACCCTATATAATACGTTGCAATGCTAGAGCTAGTATATGGAAATATTAAGCCACTAGTCTATAAGGCAGACATATATAGAGGACAAGAGGAAGATAAATGGCAAGTTTTAAAGATTATTAGTTACAAGAATGTGAATAACGAAATATAGTATAAAGTAAAGTGGATAGGCTATAGTAAGACTACCTAGGAACTACTAAGCAACCTAAGGAACGCTATAGGAAAGGTATAGGAGTATCAGAAGAAAGTAGGTTAGGTAATATTAATAAAAAAGGATTACCAAAGAACAAGTTACCTAAGGGGGACCTAAGAGGAGCAATTGCTGAGCTACTTGGAGTTATTTCCCTTATAGGAGGAGAGCCAGTTCTTTTATTATCTAGCTTAGATAGACCTTATTAAACAAGTTTTTACTCCTTAAAACGGACCTTCTTATGGACACGTTTAAGACATTAAAGACGAGCATAAGCTAAATATTAAGCTTTAAGGACGTGTGCGGACTCTTCTAAGGCACGTTAAACCTTAAGCAGCGTAAAGGCCAGCTTACTGTTAAGCTTTATAGCGGTAGATTGAACATAAGACCCTATAATAAGTTACTTAGGGAACTTAAAGACTGTTAAGAGTTATAGGATGCGTATACTTAGCGTTAGAGACAAAGCGAATATTATAGGACGATTAAACGTTTACTTTAGTACACTTAGAGTAAGAGGAGGGTTGTTAAGACGTAGGACTTACTAGCGCAATATAAACTAACCCCTCTTTAGCGCAACGAGAGTAAGGGATTGCTATTACCTCGCCTAGTAACAGTATAGAGGAAACCGTATAAAGGTAACGCTTAACCTAGGAAAGAGAAGAAGAAGCTTTAGGTATAATAAATATAGATATTAGCTAGACTAATTAAACGGATATTACGCCTCTAGTGGACAACTTGGAGATGTTAGGAATCTTTAAGGACGAAGATAAAGAAGAGGGAGATAATATTACGGACGCTTTAAGTACAATATTATAACTACTTAGAGAAGAGTTATAGGAAGCTAGTTAGTTAATATAGGTACGGTTTAAGATAGATCTAGTGGAACTATATAATAAGGAATAGTAACTAAGGTTATATAGTGTTAAACGCGTTAACTGCGTTAAACAAGAGGAACGTTATGTTTAATATAGATAACACGTACCTTACGTACAAGAGGATTTCTTAGGAGTACGGTTGTATATTTAAAGGACCTTAGTCCCTACTGTAGATAGTTCTCTCCTTATAGTAAATCTCAGAATATAATTGGAGTTAATTTGTTAGGCAACTACTCCACCAGTTATTATTATGTTGTTGTTTTATTCTTACCTATATACCCAGCCTAATAATAGAACCCACTGTAGTTCCTGCTATAAGGTTCCGTTACACCTCTAGTATAAAGATATTACACTTTTATAAATTAATTATGGATCTTATTGCCTCCTAAACGTTTTAAAAAACTACATTCTATATTCCTAGATATGGAACTTAACAGAAATAAATTAGAAGTTAATAAATGGGAAATAAAAATTAATAAGCTAATGGAATACGAATATAAGAATAATGTATAGATAATAGATATAATAAAAGCGATTTAAATAGGAAAACGATAGTATAAAGATATTACACTTGCTAAATGCGAAATTTAAAATAACCGATTATACTACTAATAGAAGATGGTAGTTCCGAATTCCAAACCCTTATAATTTAAGATACTTAAATTTATATACAACTCCCCTATAGTAGGGCACCCTAGCCATATAAAAACTTATAAAATTGTTTAACAAGTATACTACTAGCCTACAATGTATAACTATATATAAAAATACGTTCGAGTATATAGGATATATGTGTATGGAAAGACCTCTTATATAAAGAAGTAAGGAGTACTTTAATCGCTACCAATTCCGATATAAAGATGGCACGATATCTTAATTAACTTTATAGCCGACTTGCCTAACAGTAATGGGTTTATAAATATTATGGTAGTTGTTAACCGCCTTATAAAAATGCGATATATAATTCCTATATACTTAATTAATGCGATATATAATTCCTATATACTTAATTAATGCGATATTAGTAGCTAAATATTTTGTTAAGTACATCTTTAAGCTATATAGACTTTCTAATATAATAGTATCTAACTGCGGAAGCCAGTTTATTTTAGACTTCTGGCAAGCTTTATATAAATAATTAAGTATTTAAACACAACTCTTAACTATATTTTATTTAGAGACAGATGGCTAAACTAAAATCGCGAACGTGATTATAGAACAATACTTATAAATATACTACTCCTACCTGCAAAATAACTAGGAAAAATGGCTGCCTTTAGCTAAGTTTACTATAAATAATATAATAAATGTATTAATAGGTGTAATGCTGTTCTACGCGACCTACGGACAAGACCCTTAACTTGGATTTAAACTATAACCTAAAATTAATATAATAGGACCTACAATTAAACGGATTTAGTTAATTAACGCGTATAACTTCGCCAATTAAATAAAGCAGTTAATGAAATTATTATAAAGTAAATTAATGTATGCTTAAATGTTATAGGAATGGTATGTAAATAAAGGATAAGCTCCCGCATAGGACTTTAAGGAAGGTAATATAGCCTACCTAAATATACAAAACCTAAAGACTTAACGGCCCTTAAAGAAACTTAATTAGAAGTTTACAGGCCTATACTAAATTAAGAAGAAACTGAGCCTATACGCCTATAAGCTTAAACTGCTAACTAAGATAAAAATACACCTAACGTTTTATATAAGCTTATTACAACCTTTAAAAGATAATCCTATAACTCGTAAAGTGCCGCCGCCACCTTTTATAATTGTTAATAACAGTAATGGTTTTTACTTTATTGACTTAATTAACGATATACAATGGAAACTATAATCTAAATAATTCAAACTTCTTGTTAAGTGGGAAGGATATAAAACACAAACCTAGGAAACCTATAACTAGATTAAGGCTAACGCGCCTACCTTAGTAAAAGAGTTCTATAAGGACTATCCTTTACAGCCTACTTTGGCTAGATGGATATAATATAAAGGCAAACAACTGCCACCTAATACAAAGACATAAAATATAATAGTAGGAAACTTAAAATTAAAAAGAACTTGAAATATGTTATGACGCTTATAACGCAATAAGTTATAAATTCTTAACTAAATTAAATTGTTTTAGACCTTTAGCTAAAAAGGGGGGGTACTATAACGGGACTAGCCCAGTTATAGTAGGAATGTCTTAGTAAAACACTTAATAGATAACTATATAAAACTGTTTATAAACTGTTTATAACTGTCTACAACTATCCGTAATTATCTGCTTAATCTACTGTTTTCCACCAAGTTCCGCCAACTTAATTGAATTCCACTAAATTCCACTGACGTGATGGAATTTGGTTGAAACTTGTTAAAATCCATATGGGCTTATACCTACGCGTCTACTGCTAAGACCCTGAATATTTAGTTATAAGTTTCCTATATTCCTTTCTCTTCTTTACGTAACGTCTTGTTCTCTTTAAGAGCTATATACCCTTAGATTTAAATAGAATTTATATTATTCCCTTGAATCTTCCCTAAAGCCTCTTCGCGCCCTTATAGGAATTAATTTAGGACTTAAAACCTTTCGCCCCTTTAGCTATATAATACCTTTTGCCGGATTTTAGATTTGCCTAACTAATTAATAAATAGAGGTAGTGGATATTTGACTAGAAAATGCGGATATCCTACTAGGCGCTGTAGGCGTTTAGCTAGATAATACGGATATCTTACTAGACCCTACGGATATCTGGCTAAGGGTTATAGATATATAATCCTCCTCTACTACTACCTCCTTAAATACCTCTTTAATAATAAAGAATAGCGCCTTATAATTATTCTTATCCCTCCTCTTAATATAGCCCTTAATAATAGATAGGTTAGGCCGATTAATATCTATTTATTTAAGATCTATTATACTCTAATAAAACCCCGCTAGCTTTATTACCTTTATATATATCTCCTTATTAAGTGTTGCAGTATATATAAACCACAGTACTATTAGACCAAGCAGTAATTGCACCTTAAAGAGCTGTACGTAATGGGGCCAGAAGCTCTTGCCCTAGTTAGCAACTAAATAATACTTATTAATTATAACTAAGGAAACATGCGAGCGAAAAGTGGGCTAAGTAAGGATATGGTGGAACCGTTTACTTAATAGCAACTCTAGCAATACTAGAATATGTATAAATTAACCTGCCTTAATATGTTTTAGGATATCCGTATACGCTTTAATTACCTCCGTATATATAAATACAGGATTTGCTTTTGGGATGGCCTATATCTTTAATAGCTACTCCTCTCCAATTGCATTTAGAGGTAATATAATAATAGCAACGGAAGCTTAAATTAGTAATAGAATTGCCTATATTATTATACTCTTACCCTATAATGTCTTTGCCGCTAGGAACAAGTCCCTCTACCTATATATTACCCATTTTAACACCTTAATTTAACTAGGTTGTCCGCTGTATGGATATAGAAGCTTAATAGCTCTATCTATTGCGCTTAACTGTTTGTCTTTACTTGCCTCCTATAAGGCTAGAAGCTTATCTTGTATATTCTATAACCGCCTCTCTGCTAGGTCCTTGCATACATATAAGATGCCAAGGAAACCGATTAAATAAGGGTATAAGATCTACGGAATTGCGGATTATGGATATATATTTAACTGGATTTAGAGCTCTAGGAAGAAGGGGTTATAAGATATAGTTCTTTACCCAACCCTTATAAATACAGGGTGTCTCGTACGCAATCTTACACTTTCCCTCCCACGCCGTTACCTTATAATATGTTGGCCGCGGAGGTAGCTTTACAGCTAGGGTAATATCAACTTGTAACGACGGCTATTAGACATCAATATCAGCCTAATCTTAGTCTGTTACACCACCCTCCAGAGACCCCTATAAGGGGTTATTTTTCTTATATATATTAGGGCTCTTAGAGCCACCTTAAATAAAATAGATCACTTATACAATTCTATGTCTCTACCTATCAGCTAGCCTATGTTATCTATCGTGATACCCGCCTAGCTGAAATATTATTATTATTCATTACTTAACGTCCGATTCGGATCCCTGTTAGGCCCACGCGGACTACTCCTTATATACATATGGGGAGAAAACTCTATTTAAGAAAACCCCGTGATCCGTCTCCCCGCCTTTTAGGGCTCGCTTACAAGTCGCCTGCGAGTCACCAGTAGTGCTCTACTACCTTACTTTTTGACCTCCTTAGGAACTACTACTGCCGTAACAAACCTACGGACGCGCTAGTATTACACACTATACTCTACTCCTGTAGAGTTATTAGGGGGCGCCTATTACTCGCCCCTTTGCCTTCTATTGCTATTTCCTTTGCAACCCGGAACTGGTCTAGCATATTTTAGCTAATAAGCTACCGGGTAGCCGCCTTAAGGCCTTTCTGTGTTAAGAGCAGTATATTATAGTTTTCTATGCCAGCTGCTAAGAGCATTGCTTCTCGGCCAGTACATAAGGGCAGGTAGTTATATAGTAGAGTTCGACATGCCTACTTATCCAGGCCTCTACCCCAGTTTTCTAGTATTTAGTCCCAGTTACCTAGGCCTAAAGGCCTAGGGGGCTTTCCATAAGCAGTTGGCTGCCACTACTAATTAATAGAGGGTTTTACCATTCTTTTGGATATCTTATAATGGGGTTAACCCAAGTACTAGACCGCCCCCTAGCGGTCTATATAAGAATCTCCTCCCAGAGTTAGTATGCTTTTGTACGGCTTAGGAGCCTTCTATAGCCTCTAGTTTTACGCCTTTCTTTATTATTTCCGCCAATATAGGCATAAGCTGCCGCTTCTAGGGGTCGCAACTCCCTTCTTATATGCCTACTGGCGTAATCCTACAAGGGCGTCATAGCTGCATCCTATAATATGGAAGCCTTGGGTACCTTTTATAGTTAAGGCTTAAACTAAAAGCCTCCCCTACCTAAGTAACTCCTATTTGCTCCTTAAGCATACCTCACCAGCATACCGCCCTAGAGGTGAACGGTTCCGTCTATTAGTATATTAACATGCGCATCCATTCTCTTAAGCTACATAGTAGTCTCTCTAGCTAGGACGTAATCCTGCCTACCTATTAGGTGTACCAAGGGTTAGGGCCTAGCTAAGGGGTAAGGTTCTTAAAGCTAGTAGTAGCTACTATACACTACACCCCGCGGGAGGCTAGTAGTAATATAGGGGCGCAACACCCTATACTACTGCCAGTTCCTATTTCGCGTTGCCTATAAGAGTCTCCTTATAACAGGCCAACCGTGTCTTATAGGAGAGGGGCCGTAGAGATACTAGGTCCCACACCAAATAACCTACTCTCCCCTCTCCTACTAACCAAGCTTGTGTTCCCCCCTTTTATAAGCTAGCCTATATCTCTAACTGTTGAGTCCTTGTCCAACTGGCCTGTGTTTCCCCTATAGCCTCCCCTATATATATACATTAGGTTGCGAGCACCACGCCTATTAAGACCCTCCTATAAGTTGCCTTATATATATGCGCATTAGGTTGTATGTACTACACCTATTAAGACCCTCCTATAAGTCGCCTATAAGTTAACTATGGGTTAACTATAAGTCAACTATAAGTTAAACGCTATAGGGCTATTAAAGCTGGCCTATATTTCTGCTGCCTAGAGCTTTACCCGTGTTTCCACCTCGTTAAGCCATCTGGTTGCCATCGCGTCACTATTACATCGCTATCGCTATACTAGGTTGCGCGTACTATGCCTATTAAGACCCTCTTCTAAGTTACCTAAGTGTACCGGATACCAGATAGGCCCTTATAGAGGGGCCTTAATAAGTTCTCTAGGTAGGGCCTTAACAAGTTCTTCGCGGTGGCCTTAGGGCCTTAATAAGTTTTATACGAAGTATCTATAATACGTTAACCTTAATAAGTTCTTATAAAAGGAGGATCCCTATGCCCTTATTGCGCACACTTTATAATTTCAGAGCTAGTGCAAGCCTAAGGGTGTCCTATTATACGCCTAGGACGCGTCCACGTTGACTAGCTGGATAAGGCCAGTTTCGGGCCTAGCTGCGAGCCAGGTAGTCGTATATCGGGCGGTTTTCGTATCCCAGTTTCCCTTGCTAGGCCTCCCTAGATGGTAGAACAAGAGCTCTAAGCGGAGGCAGTGAGGCTCCTGGTGTTGTTAAGGGCGATGCTTTGTACGCGTCGCGGGCCCATCACCACAGAGTCGAACGACAGCGCTGCACGCGCTGCGACGGCTCTCTACCATCGCCTCTGCACTTGGCCATCAATAGGAATAGGATTCCAGATGATGTTTCCACCCGCGGCGACGTGGACGCGTGCAGTAGGGCTTCGCGGGCGCTGAAATAATATATATAGACAACTACTTTACGTTAATACCCCTATTTTCAGAGCTACGAGCTTGCAAATTTGGTGCAGTAGGTACTACACAGCCACATAAGGAGTTTTCTAAGGATTTGACAGAGGTAAAGAACCGATTCTCTACAAAGCTTGCATGGAATACTCTTCTCGTGGTAGTTTAGGATATACTTTACGTACACGAAGAGCCAGGTCGTAACCGCGCCAAATGACCCCCCGGGAATATGTGATAGAGCTCAGGATTGCTTACTAAGAAGCTCAATTAGAAACCGGCTTAGTTCATCAGTCTCGCAACTAAATGCAGATTAGGGAGTTGCAAAGACTCACTAACTAGGCTCCCCAGGTATCCATTGACGTCATATTTCCGAAAAGATTCTTCTTCATTCTCAGCCTGATCGTTGTACCCTCGTTCAACCTGTCTTCTTCCCGAGATCGTGGATCAAACCAAGCTGAATTCCCAATAAAATCCTCCACAATGTCACCCACATCTCTCTGCCCAACGTGCATCGCATGCCTCAGCCACCACCAAGGCCTGCAAACGCTCGAAAACACCCCTGGCTCCCTAATGTTCTTCCACCATTTCCAGTCTCAGACGCTTCAAGACTCCGCAACTGCAAATTGCCCCATTTGCAGACCACTCTGGTTACAATTAGAGCCTTTACAGTCAAAGATCCCATACAAGGCAAGCGACAAGCAACCTCTCACGTTCTTGCTGCTCCAACCTCCCGAAAGTTTTGGAGTGGAGAGATCCTATGAGTTGGCGGCGTATCTCAATGATGAGGCTACGACGGTTGATGGGATTGAGCATGGGTCTGTTCTAATTTTTTTGTTGCAGGATAGGAGAGGTAGGTTCAATATGTGCGTTATTGCTCAATTCGGACACCACAAAGCTGATCGGGCTGGAAGACGTGGAAAAACATTACAGCTCCACGAACACGTCAACATCAACGGGATCTCGGGAAGCCTGGGAGACTGCTATTAGATGGCTCCAGAAATGCAATTCCGAACATTCCGAGTGTTTCGTTCCCGAAGAGCCTTCATGGTATCCAACAAGACTTCTCGACATAGGGTCCAACGCAAGCGATCCTGTCAAAGTAGTGACCACAGCCGATTTCCAACCCAAAGGAGGCTATGTGACACTCAGTCACCGCTGGGGAGACGCTGCGATAGTTAAATTGGCTAAAAGCAGTGCTCCAAACCTCAGGTCCGGAATTCCTTTGAGCACTCTTCCTCTGTCATTTCAACAAGCCGCCGAAGTCGCTAGGCGTCTGCAAAAGCAACATATCTGGATTGACTCACTTTGCATCTTCCAAGATGAAGATGACAAGTCTGATTGGCTCAGAGAAGCAGCTTTGATGGATAAAGTGTATTCTAACACCCTTCTCAACATCGCCGCAACAAGAGCCGAGGATAGTTCACAAGGACTCTTCGTATCCCGAGATCCCAACTATGAATTGAAACAAATCGAAATCCCATGCTCAACAACGCTCACCGATTCTCGAGAACCGGGTCCAGCCCAGGATTTCATCATGAGCAACATTCTCTTCCTCGAGCACGAGCTGATGGGCGCGCCACTCAACCGGCGTGGCTGGGTACTCCAGGAACGCCTTCTTTCCCCTCGTGTTCTGCACTTTGGATCGGGACAGCTCTTCTGGGAATGTCGAAGAGGCGTACTCTGTGAGAGATTTCCTGACAGTCTGCCGGACTTTATGGCAAGATTGACTAGCACGAAGTTTAAAAGCTTTGACATGGCGAATCGAAAGTCGAATAAACCGGGGATGATGATCAGTGAAGTGCCACAGGGGAAGAATAGCGACTTAGTGATCTTCCATCTTTGGTCGAATGTTGTCAGAGCATACTCTGAAACACAATTGACTTTCAAGAGTGATAAGGCCATCGCTTTGTCTAGTATAGCGAAGGTCATGCGTAACACCTTCAAGGATGAATATGTCGCAGGACTATGGCGACGGTGCTTGGAAGCCCAGCTCTTGTGGTCTGTAGACGGCACGAGTCAAGCGGATTTCCGGCCATCAACGAGATCATTTCCGTACCGCGCGCCGACATGGTCATGGCTATCCGTGGATGGGAAGATCAATCCTGGAAGATGTCTTCGGGACGGTCTTTGTGCTGAAGTCCTTGAGTTAGATTTGAAGTATCGCAATGAGGACACTACCGGACTTATTGTGGATGGTTCTCTCAAATTGAAGGGACGATTGAGACGTCTGCAAGTACGGACACTGGTTGTACCCGTGGAAGAAGGTGTGAACATTGACATGCCCGGTATGTGGATGTTGACCGTTGGCGGAACAGATCTCGAATCCTCTCGTGAAGGCCTTAAACCCTGGGAACGGATTGCGATTGTCCTTGAGCTTGACATACCGCACGTCGACTTCCACGAATCCAATCGATTACAAGAACTCTTCATCATGTCGATCAGGGTGGTTTTGGATAATGCGAATAAGCGAGCATAAAATATCCTTTATCCAATAGAAAATGCATAAAATATCGTAATCGATAAGGATAAAAGTGCCCTGTGCGGGGCTTTTCTACCGCAACCAAGTAGAATAGGATAGAACCGTCGTACGCAGAGCCGTCGTGCAGAGCTTTTGTATACAGAGCTTCGTGCAGAGCCTCTGCTGAGCTTTGGTAGAGCTCCGTGCGGCCCCTAAGCCTTATTCCGCAGAGCTCTTGTAAGCTTTATATCTATATAATATTACTTATCCTTATGATATTTAGATAAAAGTGGTACCATTTTAAAGCGCTTTATAAGCCCTATAAATCTATACTAATAGAAAATTTATTTATTTAATATTGGGGGGTGCATTATAAGTATAAGCATATTAGGGGTTTTTGCCAAGACTATCCGGAGACTATCCGGCCTATCCTCCGCAGGTCTGAGATAAACTCTGCCGTTTGATCACCAAGATCAACACGCGCTTTCAACCGGATGCACTAGGGTGGTGTATATTCATACGAAATAATTACCTAGTCGCCTGTTCTTCTCGTTTCGGATCTCTGATCAACCTTACAGTAAAATTCTCATCTTAAGTCTTCCGCAATACCCGAAAACATTTTCCGGTCTTGAATTGCCCCCCGCAAACCATAGCCATAGTTCCATTCCATTTTCTCTCCGCTTCTCCCTCTCAAGACGCCCCTTCCAATGTAGGCTCCACCCAGAAGGAACCGTTTATTCCCACTGTAGTCACCAATGCCTTCTGTAATCTTTCCATGACTACTTTCTATGGCTAGTTTCAGGAATCCACTTCATGAGCGCTTCTCATTCATCAGTCCAGCTCGAGATCGCCGCTATATAGTTGCATCCCTTAAGACTCCGTCAAGTATGGCCCGGATATTAGTACGTAAGGGCGTCTTCTGTCAACTGCGTCCTCAGATCCCAGCTTTTCCACAAGAAAACCGAAGTGCGACGTCAAAGCTCGATCCCATCAGACAACTCTTCATCTATACTATCCTCCGCCTCTGACAACTCATCCTCGTACGAACAACACGTTCCGCAGAACGCACTGACTTCGCCATGCTTGTCCCGGCCAGCGATTGACGCGATGAGCATGGCAGCCGTTGGTCGTGCGTTGCGGTCCACCTGTAGCATTTTCTGAACCCACTCGATGACTCTATTGTCCGACACAGACCCGGTCTTCTCCAGTTCAGAAATCATCTCGGTTTCAGCATAAAGATTTAGGTGAACGCAACGATTGCGCGATCCGTGATTGTCGAAGTAATCTTTCATCCAATCGACGCTGTATCCCTTAAGAACGACAAACATCTCCAGGAAGACACAACCTAGTGACCAGATGTCCGACGACTCGTTTCGAGAGTCATACGCTGCCACCTCAGGCGCACAGTATCGGGGTGTCATACTCGTGAGGCCAGAAGTTGTGCTACCTACCCCAGAGGAATCACGGGACAAGCCAAAGTCAGTGAGAAGCACATCACCGTGGTCAACGAGGATATTCTGAGGTTTGATGTCCTTGTGCCGAATGAAGTTGTCATGAAGATACTTAAGCGCCGCGGTAAGGCAGCCAAAGTACGTTCTGAGAGTTGAATAATCTTGTGGTCCGGCCATACTGAGGTACTTAGCTAAGTCCATTTCTGCGACCGGCGACATGACTATGGTAAAGTACTTAGGATCCGTGTAACTACCCACAAACTCGACAATATGCTGGTGCTTCAGGCGTTTTAGAATCTCGACTTCGCTGATGAATGCTCTAACCGCTGGGGCTGGGTCTCTCCCAAATATGTTTCGTCGAGGGATACGTTTTATTGCGTATTCATTATAGCTAATCATGCTACGAACCTTGTCGACTCGGCCAGATCCCCCACTTCCAAGGTTATCTACGATCTCGAAAGGCAGAAGTTCTCCTTTTGCAAAATGTCGATGTCTACCGGTTTCTCCTTTCTCTAAATCAACTGATTTCGTGAGAATCAAGTCTTGATTCTTTACAATGGCTGATCCCATAGCTGGTGTGAGCGACTTTAGTTGTGGGAGATTCTGAAGTGTAACTGGAAACCAATGATCGGAGAAACCTATGGCCAGGAGGTCCCCCAAAATGTGAAGGCAGTTGATGGTCCTTAGGATAATGTAAGTTCTTGGCACCTTACTCCAACTATTTACAGAATACTCCAAGAGCCTAGATATTTCCGCTATCTCTGCATCTGAGTATCCAGTATTAGTATTCTGCCGGTTCAGGAAGAACTCTGAAAGCCTATCGCTCAAAGTGTTGCTCGATACTGTGGAAGCAAGGCTCGAGGTTCTCATTAGAACGGGTTGGAACTCAGTCGCAGAAGAGATGGCCTCATTTGCAAATAACTTGGTGACTTCAGGACTAGAATTGTACCTTGCTGTGCTTAGCAGGGTGTTCACTTGAGGAATGATTTTGTTGTCAGCAATGCGAGCTGGCGCCTTCATACTTAGAGGTTCTGATGATTCTTTCATCAACTTGGCTGCGGGAATCATATTGACTGGAGGGCTTATTATTTCATCCGTCGTGATAATGGATGCGGCAGTCGTGGACGTTGGCCGCACATCAGTAGAAGCATCTCCTAATTGCGAGCTGTCGGTACCTCTGCTAGCCCGACTGCTGGGTCCGTCTTTTGGTGCATTTGAGGCTGAGTGCTCCTGTTTTGAAAGCGCAAAGGAGTGCATATCAGATGATGCAATGCCGCTAATAGCATTTCCGTCCTGTTCTGCTTGGTCTAGAATAGCTTCAACCCACTGATCCATGTCTCTGTATGCCAGAATCGCGGTCTCCGCCTCCTCAATTCTGCTCACTATTCCATCTTGTGTGCTCATTCCTGGGACTCCAAATAAATCATCGAAGGAACCAGGTCCATGCTTGTCACGTTCCTCGCGTTCCTTCTCTTGCTCCTGGAGAGCGTGCTCTTTCTCTTCCTCTTCCTCTTGGAGCCGGATGGCGAGTGCTCGGTCATACTTTTCTTGCTCAGCACGCTCAATACCGGTTTTGGCTGCTTTCTCAGAACAAGAATCCTGACTAGCTTCTTCAATCTGCTGACTGCAACTAGATAGCTTCCGCGTCGTGAAGTGACCGCTACCATGTTTCTCCCTTTCATGTGTTGATAAACTTTCTTGACAGGAGAAAGTTTTGTCGCACTTGACGCACCCGTGATAGGATGACTGGGGCTTGCTGATTTCCCTCACGCTACCCCCGGGGTGACATTCTTTGAAGTGTTTCTCTAACTCAGAGTGCGTTTTAAAGCTCATGTGGCACTGGGGACATTTTCTGAGCATGATAATGCGATGTGCATGTTTAATGTGCCAGGCCAGATTTTCGGAGGATTGAAACCTGTTATTACATCCTGGGCATTTAATAAGACCGACATGGTGGTCCTGACTAATGTAGACGTAATACTTTGGTTCGGTTTGGTGGCTCTGGGTCATATGATGAGCTAGATTTCTCGGACCCTCGAAGTCTCGAGAGCAACTTGGGCACTGAATTAGATGATTTCGTCTAATATGATAATCCCTGTTGGTTGCACTCTCAAAGGCTTTGTGGCAAAGATGACATCGGAGAAGCTCGAACGGCTTGGCGGAGGGAGGATTGAAGATCTGTATTATTTTCTTGGGTGTATACTCAATGGTGTGAACTTTTTTTGTATGATAAGCCAGATTTGCTGAATCCTCAAAAGATCTACTGCACTTCGAGCACCAAAGTAAATTGACAGTCTTGCTTTCCATGGGTTTAGTGAGTTTGTTTCGTTCGTTGAAAGAATTCTCTTGAGTATGAATTCCTTCGAAACCCTGAACCACCGATGCAATAGGTGACGACGGTAGCAATTTCCGAACGGGTGCTGAAGGGGGTGTGTAAGGCTCCAGCTTGATCGTGAGCTGTCCTTGTGATTTTAACTTATCCGATCCGTATATTTTCAAAGCGAAATCCTTAGGTAACGCCCATTCACGTGAGTAAAGAGGACTGGCTAGCCGAAGTCTGGCTTGTCCAATAACCGTGCCAATGGCTTTTGAAGGGTCGTTGCCGTAATCAATAATTTCAAAGAGGAGTACATCGTCCTTTTTGATAAAACTGTCCCACGAATCAGCAACTCTAAAGCATCGAATTGCAATATATAACCTACAATGCAAATTTTTGATTCCAGGTGCATGATGGTCTACGCGATTTCGGAGTCTTGACCAATTCCGTATTCTGCATCTGCGACATATGGGATGCAGCATTCTCTATTTTGATGGAGGTAGATATTCTTGTAGAAACTTCGAAGCGTGTTAGAGACTCCAATGGCGAGGGGCATGCACCTTACGTGTTTGGAGAAACAAACGCCTCTTAGGCAGATCGGCGGCCCAGCGAACTATTTCTTTGTGAGTACAGCCTTATCGGAACCACTCCTAAGACACTGCAAGCTACCATAAACATAGAGATTCGGCTCGCCCACTTCATATTCTTCATATGCATTCACAATAGCCGCTGTCATTCCTTTACCATTTGCAGTGCCCATATACGCCATGATAGACTCGGCTAGGTCCATGAAGTCTTCAACAGTATTTTCGAATTGAATAAGAGCATCACTAAATGGACAAATAGCGTGAGACTACAACTATCGGTGGTACTTTAGGAGATGCATTACGGGACAAAACGAGAGGAGATAGAAACCAAAATAACGGGGTTACAGGACGAGCTTCTATAATAGTCCACAAATGATGCCATAGTATGAGTACTTCTAATGTCATTTGAGCATGTTCGACGGGAAGAAGAGAGGTATAATGACTGAGTATATATGCAGTTTCGCAGGCCGCCGAAGTGGCAACAGCAAGGGTCGGATTAGATACTCTTGAAAAAAAGGTTCAGAATAAGTAGAAACAGGGAAGATCGTACCGGAGATTTTCTGGTTGGGCTATCGACGCTTCCACGCCTTCCAGACGTAACGCTACATTCTGCAAGCGGGATCGGATAATACCAGCCACAGTTGGATGATTCTGTTGGATACACTTCAAAGCCTTGTTATCCTCCTCGCCGATATCCTTTCCCCATAGAATGAGCCTGAGGGAGAAATCATGAATCGCATCTCTGTCCTGTCTGAAATCTTCGTTGTTGGTAACAGAGTTGACTCGGCTGAGAAGGCTCTGATACATATCGGAGAGCGATATATCGCCCTCCATTTTTCTGCAGAGATCAGTGTTTTGAAAAGGACGTAGTTTTTGCCTGGTCAGTGTTCATGTCTATCTGTATCGCGAGGGCGAGCAGGCTGAAGTCGGCTACAGCCGTTTCCGAGTAAGCCTTATCGCACGCCACCATAATCAGTACAAGAGGCTGTACTTTTAATTTTCGACTACTATTAGATTTAACGTAAATTACCGCCTTCCAAATAAATTACTTATAAAATTAAGTTTTATATTAAAGCTAATAAAATATAGTAGCTATTATAGAGGTAGTAAGAATATTTTAAAAATAAAGTTCAATTTATAGGTTATAATTAATCCTTAATATTTAAAGCAAACTATACTTTATTTACTGTTAACTTTAGCAAAACCGACTGTAAACGATTTTGTAATGGGATAGACCCCAAGTATGGAACTTGGCAGTGCCCTGCCGCGTACGCCTTTCAGTTAAGAATAGTTTAGCGACCTTGGCGGGAGAAAACTACTTCCATGTACCTAGAACTGCTTACTCTGCTTCTTCACCAAATCCTTCTTGTACGATAGCTATATCAATTTCAAGCCTTATTCCGTCACCGGAACCCTTACATGTATTTAAGAACGACAGTACCAGAGTCGGAAGAGGAGGCTGAGACCCAGCAACAACTTTCCAAACCCAAAATACACGTCCTGCCCGCGAAAGCCTACTGCACGCGTCCGCGTTGCCGGCCCGGAAATATCTTTAAAGATAAGGCCTTTAAGGATAGCTAAGTGTAGAGGTAGGAAGCCCGCAGAAGTGCGGGTTGTTGGTAGTAAAGCTGCACGAGGCGATCGCGTCGTCTTCACCACCACCGCGCTGCATGAACATGATTCTGATGCTTAACGCTAGACTTGTCAGGAAGCCTAGCGAAATGGGCGAAGCGAAGTTTGCATCGACTATCATACAAAGTAAAGAATGTGGGAGAAACGGGATTTGGTCGAAGAAGAAAATTAACACCAGTCCAATCCTCCGGTAGTGACTTCAATGGCTCTTGTCCGCCATTCGTCCGGCTGTCGCCATATAGTATTTTTATCATGTTTAACCTGAACGATCTACTATGGTATCAATGGCATGAGGCTCCACAAACCAGTGATGAGGCGTATTTCCAATTATACCAATCAGGTGAAACATACCCTGCTTATCATACCACTTATTCTCATTCTCGATCGGCATACAATACGACAATTGTGTCCAGTACTTCCGGCATGCTTCCCAAGCCTGGTCTTTTGATCCGTACGCCCCGATAACGAAGAGACCACTAGATCTATGCAAGGCTAGATACGCAGTTCTAAGATCCGTATTCTCGGTGGCAGCAGGTAACTCCTTTGGCAGTACTTTAACCCATTGGAGTCCACGGCTGTATACACGGATATCGATAGTCCCGTTCGGCCAGACACGTCTCTCAGCCTTTACAGCACCTGGCCTCGTGATAGCCGCTGGTGCAGGCTTTGTCCCTGAGGAATCCCGGCCAAAGCCGCGTACAATGTCTTCTATCTCGACGCTTGAGTTACAGTATCGGGCAATGTAGGCTCTGGCGCTCTCATCTGCGAATGAAGGGTCTTTGAACACGCCAATGACCGTCTCGTAACGATCGCTAGCCTTAACGACGTAGAGGAAGGCTTGTTGAGGGGCGTTCTTGGGGACTTCGTCGGCTTTCGGCTCTTGCTCCCTCAACGGTAGTGCGCTTGATTGTGGGTGGGTTTTTGCTTGGTTAGATCCTTTCTTGCGATGCCTTGGTTGCTGGTCCCTCTTTGATTTATGCAAGGTTGCGGGAGCTACAGGCGCAACTTTCTGTGCTTTTGTTTCCAGCTGTTCCGCTGGTAGTGCACTCGAACTGGTCTGACTATTCGTCTTCTGAGGACCTTTCTTGGGATATTTTGGTTGTCCGTTCTTCTTGTTCGAGCTTTGCGACTTTAGAAGACTTTTACGCTCGGTTTTTTGAGCTGTGGCAAAGTTAGATGATTGCGCCTCTGGCTTGCCCTGTGATTTCAAAGAGGCTGTGGAGGATTCGTGCACTGAGTCGGCTCGAGGTCTCGATTTCATTGCTGCAACGGTGACCTTCCCATTCTGGAGCGGGGCGGCTTCCGGATCCTGTGATCGGCCCAGGTTAAGGGCTTTCATCGAACTAAACAAATCTTCTAAAGACATGACTGGGAGAGGTGAATTCATTTTAATATGCTTATTCGTCAACGGAGCTCGATGTGATATACTAGTAATCCAACTCTCACGCGGAAGTTGAACCATAGAGGGAGGGGTTCACGGGATGACTCCGGCTGTCAGCTGCAACTTTAGAGCAGAGGGAAACCATCTAACTGAAGGGTTTTGAACGCTGATAGCTCCCTTGTATAAGACGAACCAACAGAAGCACTACTAATAATTTCAGAATACCTTGATGTCGTCGAAGCTATAGCTATTCAAGTCCATTGAGTTCCCTTTCACGGACAACGGAAAGCTCCCTCTTTAAGTTTATTTCCATACCATGCAGAAAGCCCTTTGGAGCCATTTTTACGTTTAAGTATAGTTCTATACTTTTAAAAATAAATATTTTTTAGTCTTGTTTGCTTTTGAATAACCAAAATATTTTTCCTTCCAGTTTTGGTTAGGCATCGATAGCGGAAACACATTTGCGACTTTGACACGTCGGCAGAAATGCGGCTGTGCTATTTAACAGCATCCATGGCATTGACATTGCTTGTGATCTATTAGATGGGGCTGAAATAAGATGGAAAGGGATCAGCATTTTGGGCTCGTAAAGTTGTTGCTGGTTATTCTAGCTCCTGCCGTGCTAAGTATGCCAAACCGGACGCCTATCAACCACCAACAATTCATCAACTTTAACATACTATAATTCTACCAAAGATATTAAAATTACCTATTTATAAAAATATTTTAATATATATCATAGTTTTTAAGTTAAATATAAAGCTTTATAAAATTAATTAATTAAAAAAATTAATTCTATATTTATAAGCTTATATTTAAGAATTTAGTTAGTACGTAAAGTTTAGTGAATTTTAATAGATATCTCACAGTAGTATCACGGTAGTCAACGATACAATTTAAAATAAGCTTGATTGCTAGCCATTTGCTCATGCTATCGTACAAATGACTGCGTAATAGGTAGAAACAGAAAAGGAAACGTGTATCCCTTGCAACGTCAAAACGGGCCCTCGGGTTATCGATAAGAACTAACCAATTAGATTAGCTGAAATCGGTGCCCGTACTCGGAAATATGGTGGCCCTAATTGTTAATATGGAAAGGTCGAGTTTGGGCAACGGCCAGGGGCTTAGGAGGAGCTGTTTTCGTAGTCTTATTTGGAGGGACGTTGTATTAAGTCTTCTAAACAAGGACTATATCAATTCTAGTGCGATTGGAAGGCATGGTGGTGGTGTAATTAATGATTGAACTCTACATGGATACACGCGTTGGTTTGAAAACGGTGTTCCCGCACGTACCAAGTTGCAAGGGATAGGTGTCAATAAATAGGGTAGCGAAGGTACGTGCATTGGTGTCACGGGACGAACGTGCGCGGATAATAAAGCAATCAGATTTAGCTAGTTAGGCGCGAACCTGGGCTTATAACCTATTGCTGAGCAGGTTATAGGGCTAAATAAAATGTTGTGTATTGCTTAGCCTCTATGTAGGTGGTGGATGAGGTTTGTCCTCATCAAGCGCCAAGTCTCATCACGTGATATCGCTACGTGCTTGTTCAACAACTTTTTTGGTGCCAATTGGCGTTCAATACTTCATCTTGGGCCCTCAGCCTCTTGGCCTTCACGGATAGATTCGTGTGTCTCTACCTATCAGTTAAGCCTATGTCATCTATCGTGATACCTGCCTGGCTGAAAGTATAATTATGACGCAAGTCCTCTATCCCTTCGCCTGGCAAAATTCGTCCTATGGTTGTCGACAAGAACAAAGCCAATAGAACCAATTGGATCAAGTTGAGACCCCAATTATCATTTTTCCAGTGCATGGATCACCAGATCTACCAGGGGAAGGGATAATCTCGTATTTAGTATTGTGAGGCGTAGGTACGGGGGAAATGTCCATATCAAGCCGACTGCCGTGGCGGCCTGGATGGTGTTGGGGCCAGAATGACCCGAGTGCTTATGTCTCACATTATTACGTACGCGAGTAAGCGCCAATTAATTCTAAAGGACCCTCTGATCCAACAAAGGATTAGAGCAGTTAAGAAAGCAGCTCCATATAAGGGTAAGGAGTCCGGGATGATTATAGAAGTATGAACAAGTGTGGCTGATTACAGGGGAAGGGAGTGAACTTTCAGACTGCGGAACTGACCGTGCCGGCGCCTTTCTACAACAACACACTCTGGGCCCCGAGAATTCCAAGTGTTTATAATATAAAAGGAGTCAATTCTGCTCAAGAGTTGCTTGTACACCATGACATAATGTTATGACGCTGCTTCACAGTCGTAATATAGGGTGAGTAGACTTGTCTCTTAAGTAGTCATTCTTTCTCTACTTGGCGAGGCATATATATTGCAAATGAAAGTTAAAATAGTGCCGAGTATTTCTGTGCCGTAGACAATATATGCCTTCTTTTAAAGCTATAGGGTGGAAGAATGGGTGGCATTTAGATAGGAGTTGTATTGGATTTAGCTTCTTCATCATTTTGCTTCTACATACTGATTATAACCGCTCGTTAATTATCTACAGGTCGCATTGACGTATTATTAGGTAGACTCCTTACTCGCTTTCAGTTGGTCAGCCTCGAACATCATTTCAAGAAAGCCTAGAAGAATCTGAGCCGCCGTGAAAGTCAAATCTTTGCCTTCCTCTGGTACGTCCGTTGAGTCGTCGACTTTCTTATCTTTCTGCCTCTTTGGCAGCTCCCTTGGCAGTGGCCCAAACGGCCCAACGTCCTTGCTATCCAGAAATTCCATAGCTTTAATGTAATCCAAGTTCTCCCGATTCTGCATGTGCAATGCCTCAAACATCTGGAATACCCCCCTAACGGCACTTTCAAGTGCTCCAACAATCCATGCATGATGAGCCGACGCGTGCTCCCCAATCAAGAAAAGCCAGCCGTTCGATCTAAATAACTCGGGCCACATCTCGGAGAACTGACTAGGGCCAAAGTAGGCGAATGCGCCGGACATGTTGTCGTCGGCATACCAGTCATAGGCGTGGTGGGTATCATAGTTGTCCTCAATGACCTTACGAACAGCATTGTAGGTGCCGGGCTCGGCGTGGAGGAGAGCAAGATTGTGGATGAGAAGCTCTTTGAGTTCTCCCTCGTTGCTAGGGGAATCCGGTGATATGAGAGCCCCAATGCGCTGGGCGTCTTGAGCCCAGGTGTAAGAGCAAAGGAGAACAGCCGGCTTTTCAGGGTCGTCATGGATATTGTATGATGGGTAGACACAGACGCGGAGTGGGAGGTCGGTTCTCGCAATCCCACCGTTGTTAATGCTATGAGGGGGTAACATCCACCAGGCCTTCTTGAATTTCATGCCTACTTTGCAAGATGCACCGTAGCCGAGTGAGCGAATAGCTTGCTTGGTACCATAGCGTAAGCCAGCCTTGGTCAAATCCATGCGCTGGAGAGCACCAAGTGTGGTAGAGTTAAAGACGGCAAAGTATTTGCGAGTTTCTCGCACCTTTGATCCCTTTTCGGTATGTTTTATTGCCAGCGTCATGGTGCGATCAGTGTCGGTTGCTATGCCTGTCACTTGTCTGTGGAATTCAGGTTGCTTTTTCAACTTTTCGGCCATTTTCCTAGCAACCTTTTGAGCCCCACCTTCAACACAAACCCATCCAGTCTTACCCCACGGCTTTTTCTCTGTCTTCACCTCTGTCTTGGTGTCTATCTTCATTCCGCCTTCTGGCTTCTTTTCTTGTGCAACGTAAAAGTCTAACGTTTCCAGAACAGTTTCTGAAAGAGATTGGTTGTACCATCCAGTCGCGCTTGTAGAATCAGAGTTAGCGAGTAACAATGTGTGCAAAGGTAGCTTGCTTACTAGGTGAAGGTCTCTAGCCACTCGATGGTGTTAAAGCTGTAGCCAGGTCCTCTCACCTTATCTTCCTCAATTTCCGGTATGACCGTTCTGTGCTCAGTTAGAGTCTCGTTCTTCTAGATTAAAATTGTGATAGAAACCTACGATCTCAAAAATTGACGCGTACTCATTGAATCTGCCTTTTTGAGCAACTCCCATCCTGGATAACGGCGGTCAAAAGGATCTGGAGGGTGGACGTTCCCCTGCGGATCCTTTTTCGGAACGTCTAGCTCCGTCTTCGGATCAATATCCAAGTCTTTCAATAGAAGGTCAACAAATGGCTTTATGGCTTCTTCTATTACTTTTGAAGGGTTTTGTTTCATCAGACTACCAGTAACGTCAGCAGATCTCCCTGGTAGAAGGTAGATGGTGAAATTCGAACAGGAGCAACCTATAAGAAAAGACCAAAGGTGAAATCGTAGCGCAAACAAAACGAAGAGAAATTACGTTCAGATACGAAGGGGTGATGCTCTCAAGCGATTAAGGACATACTCACGCTTTTGGAACAATTTCTTCCTCAGCGGTATTTATACCGTAAGGGTTCTCTTCGCCTTCGGGGACTGGGCCCACCCGACGGAAATCGTTGAAATATGATGGACACATTTTCTCTTCATCGTTTATATAATATGGTACTAAGTCATCCAACATCTTTAGATGCTCGAAGAGTTGAAAAGTCCTGACAGGAGTGAGCGCTACAGTTGATATTTCAAGAGCACATCGGGGGAAGAGTTTTACCTTGTCATCACCTTGTTGTAGGGAAACCGCATAGCTCCAACGTCGTAGCAGTCGTGTGGCGTTTTAGAGAACTCATGCGTGTATAGCCTACCACCAAGTCTCTCTTCCCCGGCAGCTTCTAGGATATCGTAGGATATGACATCTCTAAGGCCCGTTATTCTCTCCTTGATTTCATCAAGGATCATAGCAGTGAACATCCCAGCACATCCTGCCCACAATTCCAATTTTCAGTTGTTTACCGGGTTTGGCCCCAGTAAGGTCTGAACCTGGATGCTCAGAAGCCTTAGATTTTGTTAAGGCAAGCTGCTCGATACTGTCAGCAGAATCCCAATTCTTCAGCTTAGACTCTTCGATCTTCTTCTTGAGAGCCAAGAAATCAGCCTCCAGCTTCTCCCGGGCAACATAGCGAGCCCATTGATATTTGTATGGCTCATGGACTGGTAGTGGAAGAATGACTGGAAGAGTGCTAGTAAGGGACATCTTGGATTTTGGAATAGACAGAGAGGTTGATGTTTGGGCTGCACCCTTCGAGGGACCTTCAAGTATTTATGCACTCGGAGCGCATACGCCTCAGTAAGATCCAGGCTCAATAATGCTCATATTTGTTTAAGATCGGCTGAGCATCTTTGCGTTTTTACTACTTGTAGGGTGCAGACAGCTAACCATGGTGTCCAATAGAGAGGCCTTTCCATGTCTTCCTTCTGCTTTCGCTCACGGAAGTGAACGTAATCGCCGTTCCAGAGCTGCTATGCTGAACGAAGCTGCATAGCACAGCATTCTATCACGTCCTACTGCAATTGATACATGAGCAGATCCTCCGGTATTATCGATATCAATTAGCTTTGCTAGATACTGCAGTATCTGTCTCATACTTGCTTCAGGATTGGCCTGTGATGGCATCGTTGCTCAGAAGGCTTTGTGAACCGCATCAACTGGGGAGGAGAAATGCAGAACCTGACACTTTGCATGTTCAAGAGTCAGTATTAGCCAGTCGGGGGCACCCTCTAGCCGTGTGGGTGTACGCATCAAAGGGGGGTTAAGGCCTAGTGTTCGTCGAAGTTGAAGTCCAGAAGTACGTTTTCCGGATGTGGCTTGGGTGCACAAACGAGCCGTCCCGCCGTCAGCCAGCCACCCAGCCATCAGGAACAACGTGAGGACCTGATATAGAAATAATGAAGTAAGACGTTATGGTTTAACCTGCTGCGCTCCCCCAAAATTATGCAATCGATGATTCTGGGTTTCGAGAGTTGCGTTCAAAGCAGCCTAATCACTTCGCTTGTTCCAAAGAAAGCCATAGAATTATGTTTGGTGGCGCTCCTGGGTGGGTGCTCTGTCTGGTTTCAATCTTTTCTGGCCGCCATGTGCAAGCCACAGCACAGGCGGGTACACGGGCGCTACCTGGAAGGGGTAAAAGCCTACTAGGCGCTTCTAGTTCCCGACGGAGCTGTCTGTCAATCACACCGGTATTTCCACTAGTCATAGAACTTACGTTTATGGAGGAGTCTCGATCATGGTGGGGTTTTAGAGAAGTGAAGATAACACGTGAAAGGCATCGTATGGTAGGAATAGTAGATAGATGTTAGATCGGTTTTCTTATGAGGGATGAGATTGGGGGAGTAGAGTGAGACCTGTCACACTCCTTATCAGCCAACTGTTACCAAAATGCTTGCTTAGCCTCCGGAGCCAAACACCGCTCGCCGTACCAATTTCGAGTAGATCAATGACATGCAGCAGATAGACTGTATTTTAGACCAGTTGATTGTAATTCCGGATACCGTCTCTTCCTCGGTCTACTCACTGGTGGGGGGATTTAGCTAATCTTTCGGTAGATTGGGGAAGAATGGATATCAAGAGAAAACCATAACACCAGTGGACGATGCGGACCCTGCTATTTTGTACCTAGGTAAGAACCTGGTCGGCATGGACTTTTCCTACCGGATTTAACAGTGCAAACCCATAATGATTTCGGCTATAGTATGTATACCAAACACAATTTGTGAGCAAATAAAGCATTACTGAGAGTGAGCGATCCAGATCATCATGCATTGCATACAAAAAATTGGCTCGAGCACCCTCCACTTCCAAAGAAGGAAGCGTCGAGCTGAGTCAGTTTTTCTACCGTAAGAGATGTAACCTCCGATTCCAAGCCCCCCGCAAATCACACATAATCCACTATCCGCTCCATCGTCTTTGTTTGTCTGCTCCAAATTGAAGTGACCCCGCAACCATGCAAACATCATCAATCATCCCGAAGAAGCCCTATGGTAGAGGAACCTATGAAACATTTGGACCTCCGCTGAACGCAAGACGCGAAAACCTCTAGAATGTCTCTTCCTCAGGAACGTCGCCTTCGGCCTCGACGGGAATCTCAAATCCCTCCTATAATACCCGGTCAGTATTTCACCACTAGTATGCATGATCACAAGACACATCCCAAGAGCATCCTTGGGCATAAAAGGGGAGTTGGGGGATAGGCATCCTACCTCAGTTGAATACAAGATTGTCTGAATCTGTTTCAGCAGACCACCCTCATCTTTCTCCAACTCTGGATCTGCGTCCATTGCCTGTTGGATCAACAGCTCGATATCCCGGAGCTTGCTGAAATAGAAATCTCTCTCTCGCTCCAGCCCGGAAACAGTCTCCTTCAAAACATTATTCTCTTCTCTTAGCGCTGCGCTTGCAGCTCCACCTTGCGGCGTGCGAGTCCTGGGTGCAGCTGTGTTGTTGGCTGGGGCGGCTCGTCGCGCGGTGCTTGCTGCCGGAGCAGCACGTGGTGCAGGGGCGCCAGTATTAGGAAGACTTCCGGCGCCTTTTCTTCGCGCAAGTGGGTCGTAATCATGACCGGGATAGTATTGGTCCCAATATCGCTTCGTCCACTGCAGAAACTCTAGGTTGTCCTGCATCTTGCATTTGATGAGCGCTTCTACCGGTATTGGTCGGTCGACGGCGTGCTTTGCGAAGATATCTGAGGAGGAAAATATCTCGTTAGCCATGATACTAATATTGTAGAAGCGTAGATAGATTATGGGTAGGCAGGGTGGGTTGGGGAAGGCGAAATACTTTGAAGTATTTTGAAGTTTTGCAAGTAGGCATATTCAGTGTTGGCGTTGAATTTCACCCTAGCCATTGGCACATCATCTACACCCAGATATGTTAGTCAAATTTCATTTGATATTCTTAGCATTACCGGTGGAAGTGTTGGCTTACAGTAGATGCTGTCGAAAACTTGGCAAAGCGCCGCCCTGCGCACAGTTTTATTAGCACATAAAATTCCACAGTTCCTTGCTTTTGTTTTTGTGGTTTTCTCCGCGGGAGAAGTGTTGCGTCATAGGGATGTTGGGGAAAGCGGAGCATAGGAGCGCATACCCAGTACCGCATTGCTCGACCTTGGTGACATTAAGCTGGAGGAGGTTATTTAACCAGGCGAGAAGCTCCTGCCTACACATCCCAAACATTAGTCATTTAGCCCGTATTGCGCGCGTGTGTTGATCACAAAGCTGAAGTAGTGCTGGGAAAGATTCTTGTAGCCTAACAACCCATCGTACCTTGATTCTCCCATCGTGAGTTGTTGGCAAAGTCGCAAGGATCAGAGAAGTGAGCCACTGTAGGATGTTGCTGGGGGAAGACGATAAGAGAGTCTACTGATGGGTGTGGAGCGTTTCGTGGTGTAGAGATGTTTTTGTGTTGTCTCAGCGTGCTCCAGTACGGGCGATGGAAGGTTGGCGCGAAAACGGTGCCCCTCAGTCCCGCTTCAGCCACGAAACCCTCCAACGCGCTGATCCTGGTCCTACCACAAAAAAGGCCTGGTCTCCAAGATGAATGTTATAGGAAATAGACTGTAAGTTCTGAGCTGCACATTGCCCAGAACATACTCATGAAGCTGTAAGAGGTGTCACTGAAAAGATATGTCTATTAACTTCGTAGGGTTTCATCTAATAGTCTAGCATACATTTTCCCAAAAAAGTTTCCATTGATTACTATACTCCTGCAATGCTACTAGACTCCAATGCATGCAAGATTAAACGCAGCTACTGATTTTTGGGTCCATTATGACCACCACTGTAATATCCTTGTGCGCCTGGGCTCTCTGCTCTTTCCGCTGGAGGATTTATTGGCGCTAGTGGCGTATCATATGAAGTCTCGCTGTACTTCGGTGGACTGTCATGGGCCATTCTCGCTCTCCTCCTCTCACCGAGCACGATGGCTAACACGTACACCAGCCAGACGATTGCAGCAACAACGGCATAAACGATCATCCCGGTATGTGAACCTGAACCCAAGGTGTCTGCCAACATAAACCCAAGGCCACCATTGATAATTCCAAGCGTTATGACAATTCTGCCAAGCCAAAGGTGGACATAGGACCAGAGTGTGCGACTGTTATGCTTTTTGTAGAGTGAATGATGGAGGAAGCCGAAGATAGGCTGAAAGAATATCAGCACAAAAAGGACGATACCAATTATTGGGTGGTATTCGGAGAGCTACAAAACCAGTCAGTTGATAATATCAAATGTAGTTCCATGGGTTGGTACTTACGACGCCCTCAGTATTAGCAATAGAAACACCCAACCCGAAGGCAACGAGGAAGACCAGATACGCGAATGCCTGGAATGCAGCATGGAACCACACCAACCCGGGGAAATTTAGTAGCCGAATACTGATAGCTCCTACGGGGAAGAGGATAACAAATGCGAGAGCAGCCATAACACCATGAGCAATGAGCATTTTCGTCTCCCGTGTAGTCAGCGGAGACAACACCGTGAAGGCATTGCCATTGTTGCTGTTTACGCCCGAGGGAGAATCACAGTAATTGACTGTGTCACGTTCTAAGAAGGGTGAGCTGGGCTAACTGGTTGGGTTTGCTCCGGGAAACCTACTATTCCAACTGTAGCTACCCGTGGGCTTGGCGGTAGGCCAATGAGATTGCCATTCACTGGGGAAATTAGTCGGGAATGCTGAAGCAAACTCGCTTGGGATCGTGGAGGGCCAGGTAGCTGTTGCGGCGGCATTTGCAAAGGTACCTGTGGTTGGCCTTGGCACACAGCTGCTTGTACCAGTTGCACCAGCGACAGTGCCGGAGCCTGATGCCGAAACCGCTGTGAAAGGGTTGACACTGTTTCCACCTTTGGCGTTGGTGAAATCCCAACTGAAGGCCGAAGCATCACTGTTACCGTGCTGTGAGATAGTCGCGGATGTATCATCGGAGTTCAACGCTCCACCTGATTTAAACGCATGTATCCACTTCCCAGACGATGAGGTGAAATCCATGGATCCACCGGACCAGCTTTGACAGTTTGAACCTGCGTTCGAATTAGTTGAAGCACGCGCGAAACCGGTTGATCTGAACTACATTTGACATTGGCTATCATCTTCCCATTGGAGATCCCTGAGCCATCCAACAATGATACTTCCGCCTTACTATTGAATTGAGGCTCAACATGTCCTGCCCCAAGCCTCGGTGAAAGAGTCACATTTTTCCCGTTGTTTGAAGTATACACGACAAACATGTTGGCCCCAGTCATTCCAGTGCCTTGGCCAAGAGCAACCCATTGGTAAGTGCTGGGGGCTGAGATCTGGAAGAAAACGTCTCCGTTTCCAGATGAAGCAGTGTCGGCGGGAATATTAAGACCATAGCAAACGTCGGATGTAATACAAGCTGTTGCAATTTGTGCAGACGCTCTCGATACTTGAGATTGGAGATGCAAGTCAGTATAGCCGCTAGGCATAGGAGAGAGGTTTCTTACCAAGCCCCAGCAGGGCTGCAGAGAGGATACTCTTCATGTTTCCCGTTCAAACTGGTTGGGGCAGGTTCAGTCGTGAGAGGTTCACAGTGCGACCGGCATGCGTCAAGTAAGAGGGTGGGCTGAATTATTAGCCTTTCGTTGCAGGCTTGGCCTAGTGAAACACAATGGCTTGACAAATTAAAGCTATACGAGTATCGTTAAAAGCAAATTACCACACGGCGGAAAACATTAAATTGTGAGAGCGACAGAAATATGTATGAAGATCAAGAACGGCACCGCAGCAGATTATGACATGCTGAACCGCAGCTCTGAGCGGGCTGGCTTACGCTGGTTTTACAGAGCAACTCCCGAAGAGGTGAAGATAAGCATGGCTGGGGATGGAGCTCTTGTGTTCAGCGCCTCGTCCGAAGCGGGGAGCCGTGGCTAAATCGACGAAGGTCAAAAGGACCCAGGGCTGCTGGACACGCGTCCTCGAAGTCATCAGGCGTGCTTGGTATGCCCGCAGCACCTATGATGTGAGAGCAACCCATCGAAATTGCTGATGGGATTGTTTGGCATCCGGGGATAGTGGTGGCGGAGCATATTACAAAAGCAGAAGCACATAAATCAACGAATCATCATTGGCGGATGTCAGCTTAGCGCTTCGGCACAGGGAGCCCGCAGATTTTGGGGTCCCGTTAGACAAAAAAAGGATCTGCAAGGTTGTTTCAAACTCTCAATTCGAATCGTCTACTTTGCACTTGAACCTCAAAAATAGGGTTACGCGTTCTGCAGAAGTGTCTTACCGGGAATTCACATGTACACAAATTGAACTATGTGCAGCTGATGCCGGGTATATGTTGCCGTCGGCCGAGTGATAAGCTTCGAGACACCAAAAAGGCAAATTTACTCTATCCACATTGACTACGAATAAGATCATATCAGTGGCTTCAAGACATGTTGAGGCAATGAAGGTAATAATTAGTTACTATGAGGATCCGATGCTCCAAACGGTTTGGAAACTCCTCACCCGGCTCGGCTTTGAGACACCCCAGCCGCTCTTGGAGTAAGCGCGACTGGGCACCAGTGTCTCGGTGATGTAAAAGGCTGTGCATTTTCCGGGTGCCTTACAAAGTATTTTTATCACAGCCGCCACGTGTGCCGTTCCAACTTATCCCAAAAAGTCATTTCCAACTAATTCCAAACCCAGCACTTTGCTAATGACCCTCTTAACGTAGGTGATAGGGTTATGACGGCGATAGGGTTATGACGGTCGGCTACTGCCGCCTTCCTGATGTAGATGGAACATCA
>Ga0307507_10001113_pt1 | contig 59652 bp, 11 predicted proteins | sample 7_EM_MG_FD_207223 | JGI IMG/M metagenome (GOLD analysis project Ga0307507, IMG submission 207223) | Populus trichocarpa ectomycorrhiza microbial communities from riparian zone in the Pacific Northwest, United States - 7_EM | ecosystem: Host-associated > Plants > Roots > Unclassified | place... | reverse complement strand
GCCCCCCCCCCCCCGCCCCGGGCGCCCCCGCCCCCCCCCCCCCCGGCCCCCCCCCCCCCCCCCCCCCCCCCCCCGACACTAAACCTCCCAGACCCTGTACTACCAGCTAAATAAGATTCTATTATACCTAGAAGCCTTTCTTTTACCTCCTTCTTAATATAACTATTACTAACGCCTATAAATTATCCTCTATATATACCCGCGGCCAGATATACCGCGCTAGCTATAAAGCTTTCCGCAAAGCTCTTATTAACTCTCTATTTAAGCACTCTACCTCTTAAGCTTAAGGCAATTATATATAGATCTTTATAGAGGATATATAGTAGTACCTAGTAATATATTATAGATATAAAGCAGTTAAGATTAATTAAAAGTAGAAGGCTTACTCTATATAGCGATAGAAAGAAAAAGCCGTATAAAGAAGCTTTTAAATAGGAAGCATCTATATAAACTTTTAATAAATATAAATAAAGAGACCGCGAGATAGTAAGGACTTTAAGAGAGTTTAAAGGGCGCTAAGAACGACGTACAGGTATAAACTTTGTTAAATACCACTATGTAAAGACGGCCCGTGTTAGTAAAAGTACGTAAATTAACTTAACTTTAAAGAATAAGGCTCTATATACAATATATATCAATATTTTAATATATTTATAACTTTATTTAAGAGTTCTAGTAATACGGCAGAATGACTTACCGCCTATATATAATTGGTGTATACGGGCCACATTTTATAAGACGTTATTATTAGTGTAAGTAATAGATTAATGCCTTAATATTATAATGGTTGACACTCTATAGGGGCTAAAAATATAATAGCGCTAATGGAAAATGGTGGATTGTGGCAGACAGTTATAAATAGTTATAGATAGTCGTAGACAGTCGCAGACAGTTGCTAACAGTTTTAGATAGTTATAGTTATGTGACTTAAGGGCTGCATAAAACCTTAAGCGGCACTGCTATTCTTCTCCTTTCCTTTCTCTAGCTTTAGATTCTTATTTATAGACAATCCAATTATATAGGCTTGCATACGTCCTTCTTACTATATTTATACCTTAATTAACTAAGTTATTAATATTATATAAAGCTCTTACTATACTTTCTTTCTAAGAAGGAACTTAAATATATCTATAAGACCATAAATAGGACAAGGATATAAAATAGGACCCTAAGGATATTACTAGGACTATAAGGATAGAATAGAACCTAAAGAATATAAGGAATATAAAAAGAACCCTAAGAACTAGACATGTACAGACTAAAACCCTTAAAGAAATTACCCGGAATTACCTAATACCCTTACTACTATGCTAAGAAATATAGTAGCCGACAAAGCCGCTATAGGACCCTTAAATACCTCTAATAGTAAAATAATTACTATTTTAACCCCTTAAGCGGAGCTTATAGCGGCTAATACCGAAATTAAATGTCTATAAGAGGTGCCTAAAGCTAGAGATACCCCTATATCTAATAATAAGTTATTATTAGACACCTAGAGACTTACTATAGTCCTATAGGCCTTATCCTAGTGCCTTAGTAGACCCTCTAAGGTCCACGCAGCACTATTACAGTCCGCGAAAGTTATAGACCCCCTATTACTTATAGATGAAACTAATCCCACCTTTAATAACTAGAAGCTCTAATTATAGGATAAGCTTAAAGTTAATACGGACCACTTTCCTACTCCTTAAGCTAGAATGGCCTATATCTTTAGCCGTACTAGCGGGGACGCCTAAACGCACCTACGCCCGCAATACGCTAAGGACTTAGCAGATCCTTTTATCTCTAAAGAAGAAATAATTAACTACCTGTCTTCTATTTATAAAGACCCATTTAAAGTATAGAACGCCCGCCTTAACTATAAAGGCCTAAATATAAAAATAACGGAGACCTATTTTTTATACCTAGCTGGCCAGGCCTAAATCCCCTAAGAAGATCTGCTATTAGACCTGTTTAATAAGCTTACCTTAGACCTACAGCAAGCTATACTGCTAGTCTTTACTACTATATAGACGCTAAAGGAACTAACGGACTAGTACTTAGCTATTAATTAAGGCCTTTATTAAATTAAGGTACGTGCTAAGCGGTATAAAGCTAGGGACCCTCTAAACTAGACCGTAAGAAATATAAGAATAGCTAATAGTGCCCTAGTATGGGCTGTAACTCCTATAGCACTAACCGTTTAGCCCGCCGTTAATTTAGCAGCTAGTTATGCAGCTAGTTCTACCACAGGCCTAGTACAGACTCGGCCTATATAGAGCAACCCCTATAGGTAAGCCCTTAGTAATTAAGGAGCTTGCTTTTTATATAGCTAAAAAGACTATTTTATAAGGGACTGCCTAATAGGAGTAAAGATAAATAAGGTCCTATTAATTTAGGAGAATAGTATAGAGTTAGAAAAAGAGGAACCCTAAAGGAAGATTCCTCTTTAGGGTTAAAAGGGATTAATATGTCATATATTAATCTAGGTTAGCTAGTTAGTGGAAGAAGCTGCACTATCCCTTATACTTTATTCCGCAATATATATTAAGTTTTAACCTCTACTTTAGCTAACTTAGGAGCAAATGCCTTTACCTTAATTAATATAAAGTACGCTATAAAACTGGCTGACTTTTTTAATGCGCCTTTAGAAGAACTGCCTAAGCTAATTCCTATTTATAGGTATAATGGACGGGTAGGACTACCTATTACAACTATCTTACAGATCTATCTCCGTGTTAACGGACAAAGGCAGTATAATATCCCCTTCTTTATTACGGACCTTAAAAGCTATAATATAATCTTATAAAGAAAATGGCTAGCCTATTTAGGCTTATAGCTTAATATACGGAATAGACGGCTTATTTAGCGTAAAACTATACCCCTAATACCTTCCTTTATAAAAGAAATTAGTATTATAATAGAGAACCTTATTCGGCCATAGATAAACACTATTTACTAGGCCAACGCTATACGTAGAGACCAGGCTTTTAAAAAGGACATATAGCTTAACCTATAACGGATCTATATACTATGCCGCCCCTAAACTACCTATATTATACCACCCGCACCAAAGATTAAAAAAGTTAGTAAAATGCTAGCGGAGCTCCCTGTAGGGAACTTAGGCCCTATATAGCTATAAAGAATAGTAAGGAGTATTAGACGCTATACTAAACGTATAGACCGGAAGGACAACTTATAGAAAATAGAATATGAACTAAGGAAGATTATAAACCTTATACCGCAAAATATGGCCTAATAAAAGTCCGTAAAGAAACTTACAAACCTTCCCCTAGTTAATGTCTGCTATATTAGCGCTGTAGAATTTTACCAGAACTTGGTTTAACCTAATAGTATTGCCTTTACTACTAGCTTATATAAAATTAATTAAATAATGAAGGAAAAGGAAAGCGAGCTTAATAGATAGGAAAGTGAGCTTATAAATAGGAGCTAGTAGAACAGAAACTACCCTATTAACACTAGAAATTTAAGGACGTATTCTCTAAGGCAGTGTCTAATATACTCCCGCCTTACTAACTATATAACTATAAAATTAAGATTAAGCTAGATAAGGAAAACACACTTAGCTATAGCCTCCTTTATTAGCAGTCTACTACCAAGCTATAGGCTATAAAGTAGTACCCTATTAATAACCTAAATAAGGGCTTTATTAAGCCTAGTTAAGCCCCTTTTAACTCGCCTATTTTTTTTTACTAAAAAGCTAAATAGAGGACTTTGTTTCTATATAGACTACTATAAACTTAATAATATAACCCACAAGGCCCACTACCCACTACCCTTATTTAATAAGACTTTAACCTAAATAAGTAGAGCTAAGATCTGTACCAAGCTTAATATCCATTAGGCCTTTTACTAGATTAGGATGGACCCTAAATTAGAAGATCTTACTCTATTTTAGACCTATTACGAAATATATAAATATAAAATACTTCCTTTAAGACTAACTAACGGACTGGCTATATACTAGCAATATATAAACGATATACTCTTTAACTACCTTAATGACTTCTATACAGCCTACCTAGATAATACTATAATCTATTCTAAGAATATGTTAAAATATAAGGAGCATATTTACAAAGTCCTATAATGGCTCCACAAGGCTAGCCTCCAGGCTAATATTAGGAAATTAGAATTTAGTATTAAGCATATAAAGTACATAGGGTTTGTTATTAGTACGGACAGAATTAAAGCAGACCTAGAAAAGATAGCTATAATTAACTAATAGGTACCCCTAAGGACTGTAAAGGGGATATAGTTATTTTTAGGGTTCTGTAATTTCTACTAACGCTTTATTAAGAACTATAGTAGGATTACCTGGCCCCTAAGCCTACTTACCTATAAGGACCGGCCCTTTTACTTTAACACTGTATATAGGCAGGCCTTTAATAAGCTTAAGAAATAACTGGTCTCTACTCCCTTACTTGCCTACTTTAACCTAAAACGGTCCTTAATGCTAGAGACCGATACCTTAGATAGTATTATAGTTAGCGTTTACTTCTAAAAGCAAATAGACGGAGAATAGCACCCTATTGCTTACTATTTAAAGACTATAATAGATACTGAGCTAAACTACTACATCCATAATAAAGAAATGCTAGCTATTATCTCTAGCTTTTAGTACTGGCATATATAGCTAGAAAGGACCCCTAAGCCTATTTAGGTAGTTTCTAATTATAAAGCCTTAAAATATTTTATAATAATAAAGGCCCTTATAGCCCGGTAGGTATGCTAGGCGGATATTTTATCCTAGTTTAACTTCCTAATTATATACTAGCACCCGCGAAGCCCTACTGCACGCGTCCACGTCGCCGCGGGTGGAAACATTATCTGGAATCCTATTCCTATTGATGGCCAAGTGCAGAGGCGATGGTAGAGAGCCGTCGCAGCGCGTGCAGCGCTGTCGTTCGACTCTGTGGTAATGGGCCCGCGACGCGTATAAAGCATCGCCCTTAACAACACTAGGAGCCTTACTGCCTCTGCTTAAAGCTCTTGTTCTACTATCTAGGGAGGCCTAGTAAGGGAAACTGGGATATAAAAACCACCCAATATATAACTACCTGGCTCGCAGCTAGGCCCGAAACTGGCCTTATCCAGCTAGTTAACGTGGACGCGTCCTAGGCGTATAACAGGACACCCTTAGGCTTGCACTAGCTTTAAAATCGCGAAGTATATATAATAAGGGCGTAGGGATCCTCCTTTTATAAGAACTTATTAAGGTTAACGCGTTACAGATACTTTATACAAAACTTATTAAGGCCCTAAGGCCACTATAAAGAACTTATTAAGGCCCTACCTAGAGAACTTGTTAAGGCCCCTCTATAAGGGCCTATCTGGTATCTAATACACTTAGGTAACTTAGAAGAGGGTCTTAATAGGCGTGGTGCGCATGACCTAGTACAGCAACAGCGACGCAACGGCAACGCGACGGCGACTAGACGGCTTAACAAGGTAGAAACACGGGTAAAGCTCTAGGCAGCGGAAACACAGGCCAGCTTTAACAGCCCTATAGCATTTAACTTATAGTCAACTTATAGTTAACCCATAGTTAACTTATAGGCAACTCACAGGAGGGTCTTAATAGGTATAGTGCACGCAACCTAATGCGTATATACATAAGGCGACTTATAGGAGGGTCTTAATAGGCGTGGTGCTTGCAACCTAATACATATATATAGGGGAGGCTATAGGGGAAACATAGGCCAGTTAGACAAGAACTTAACAGTTAAAGATATAGGCCAGCTTATAAAAGGGGGGGACATAAGCTTAGTTAGTAGGAGAGGGGAGAGTAGGTTATCTAGTATAGGACCTAGTATCTCTATAGCCCCTCTCCTATAAGACACGGTTGGCCTATTATAAGGAGACTCTTATAGGTAACGCGAAACGGGAACTAGCAGCAGTATAGGATATTACACCCCTATATTACTACTAGCCTCCCACAGGGTATAGTGTATAGTAGCCACTACTAGCTTTAAGGACCTTACCCCTTAGCTAGGCCCTGACCCTTAGTGCACCTGGTAGATAGGCAGGATCACATCCTGGCCAGAGAGACTACTATATGGCTTAAGAGAACAAATGCGCGTGTTAGTATACTAATAGACGGAACCGTTCGCCTCTAGGGCGGTATGCTAGTAAGGTATACTTAAGGAGCAAATAGGAGTTACTTAGGTAGGGGAGGCTTTTAGTCTAGGCCTTAACTGTAGAAGGTACCCAAGGCTTCTATATTATAGGATGCAGCCACAACGCCCTTATAGAATTACGCCAGTAGGCATATAAGAAGGGAGTTACAACCCCTAGAAGCGGCAGCTTATGCCTATACCGGCAGAAACAATAAAGAAAGGCATAAAACCAGAGGCTATAGAAGGCTCCCAAGCTATGCAAAAGCATACCAACTCTAGAAGGAGATTCTTATATAGACCGCTAGGGGGCAGTCTAGTACTTAGGTTAACCCCATTATAAGACATCTAAAAGAATAGTAAAACCCCCCATTAATTAGTAGTGGCAGCCAACTGCTTATAGAAAGCCCCCTAGGCCTTTAAGCCTAGGTAACTAGGACTAAATACTAGAAAACTGGGGTAGAGGCCTAGATAAGCAGGCATGTCAAACTCTACTATATAACTACCTATATATAGCAACGGGGCACCGCCAAAAGTACAATTAACCTTACGATTATGGACGAAAACCTATACCAGAGACTCGAAAGGTGCTCCCTTAAAGAAGAATGGGCACTTACCTTAGACCATATCCCTATCTAGATACAACTAGATCTAGATATTAAGGCGCAACTAAATGGCAAAAGATATGTAATAAGGAAGCTTAACGTAGATAGCTTCCTTAATATAATTAAATAATAACTCTAAGACCTAGAAGAAATCCACCCAATACTAAATAAGTGAGGCTTATTGGCTACCCCTAAGGAAATTAATTAAAGACTAGAAAGGATCTAGGTAGCAATTAAAAGTAGGCTAAAAGAGTACTGCCCGGTTTTAAAACCGGGCCCCTACGCGCAATATATATGGTCCGCATAGTGCGCGGCCCTTATAGCCGGCTAACGACGAGTAAAGAGGAAATATATAAGCAGCCACAATTCTAAGGACAAGAGATAATATAAAGACACAAGAAACTAGCTAAAGAATACCCTAAAAAAAGAAGCAAGGAATAACTAAAGACGGTTTATAAACAAATATACTATTAACCTAAGTCTCCCCTATAACAAGGGCCTTTGGACCATAGCAAAATAGGTAAAGAAAAAGGCGGGATATTTAGTAGAAGATCTATACCTACTACCCCTACAAAGAGCAGGCAAACCATAGGCTATAAGCAATAATAATAAGAAGGTAAAGATCCTTATAGAAAGATTTTTCCCTTAACCAGCTCCAGCAGACCTTAGCGATATCACCGGTAAAACACCGGTAACTCGCCTAAGGGTTAACAACGATATAATAACTGAAGAAATGGCTAGAACCATTAGCCGCCTTTTAAACAACACAGTACTAGGACTAGATAGGATCCAAAATAAAGCCCTAAAGACCTATAGACCACTTATAGCACCTTAACTTACAGACATAGCCAGAGCATGCTTTGCAATAGGCTACTACCCGCGACTTAGAAGATCTATAACGACGGTCGTTTTACGAAAAGAAGGTAAAGTAGACTACTTAATCCCAGAAAGCTACCGCCCTATTGCCTTAAAAAACACTCTAAGCAAGATCTTAGAAAAGGTTATAGCGGACCATATAGCAGATACGGTAGAGGAACACGCCCTACTACTACAAAGCTAAATAGGGGCAAGAAAGAATCGCTTAACGCTATTAGCACTTATACTACTCGCTACTACCATTAAAACTATATAGGCTATGCGAAAGGACTTTATAGTATTAATGCTTAGCCTAGATATCAGCGGCGCCTACAATAATGTACCCTATAAGCGTCTCCTATACATCCTTAGGGCAAAGGGCTTCCCAAAATAGATTATTTAATTTGTTTAAGGATTTATAGGCCAGAAAGAAACATTACTAGTCTTTAGCGGATACTAGAGCCCCCCTATCGCAGTCGTAATAGGAATACTATAAGGATTACCTTTATTGCCTATACTCTTCCTCTTCTTTATAAGCAACCTACTTAACACCTTTAAGGAAGGGGCGACCTAGGGGATAGGCTTTATTAATAACACAAACCTAATTATATATGGGCCAACAGCCGCAGAGAACTATAGGACACTAGAGAAAGCCTATAACACCTATATAGAATGGGCAAGATAATATAGAGTCCAATTCTTACTAGAGAAATACCAGCTAATCTATTTTATAAGAAAATGTAACCAATCTATAGATCTTTAGCATATAATCTATATCTAAGGCTTTGGGGGTTAACCGGTTCAAGGCCTAAGGGTATTAGGAGTATAGGTAGATAATAAGCTCCAGTGAAGCGTATATACAGCGCAAGCGGCCCGTAAGGGCTAAGTACAGTATATTGCTATGTCCAGGATCGTTAATTCTATATAGGGTCTATGCTTCTAGAGGTTACGCCTACTATATATAGCAGTTATCTGGCTAACCATGACGTATAGATCTAGCATTTGGGCCACTAGAGAAACCAAAAAAGGCCCCCTTAAATCACTTCTTAAACCACTCTAAAAGGTCTAAACAGCCTGCCTTAGGAGTATAACAGGCGGGTATAAGCGAACGGCCACAGCACTACTTAAGAAGGAAGCCAATATTCCCCCCCTATAACTATATATTGAAGCCGATGCAATATAAAGGGTGTAAAAGGAACGTAACTCTAACGTCACAAAGTATATTAAGATACGCCTAAACAAACTATAGAGGGACCCTAGGGTGCCCTATAGGAGAAGGAACCAACAACCCTAAAGTAGGGAAGATATATTAGGAAAACAGGTAGAGAAAGTAGAAGAAGAATGGTGCGGCGCTAGGGCCCAGGCCTATATAGAGGAGAAAGGGAGACGCGTAAAAGGCCAGCAAAGATAACAGTAAGGGAGAGAAAGAAGCCAAAGTAGAGTATAAAAGAGTACTAGAAAACCATCTACCGCAACACAATACTAGTTAGACCAACGCTGGAGAGATAAATAGAAGTTAAAGGTACAGAGGTAGACTTAGGTAAAGGGAACCCAAGCCATAGTATAGGTAATACTATAGGAGGTAAATACCCAAGGGCTCTAAAAGGGCCTAATAAAGGCAGAAAATATAATAGCAACACTTTTAAGGACAGAAATAATAGGACTAAAAGATTGGCTTTACTAGGTAGGTATCCTAGTAGGTAGCCCAAGGTGTAAATATAGCTGGCTAAGATAGACACCAAAACACGTAATACTATTATGCCCCTTACACACTAGCTAAGAAGCAATGCTTTTAGCAGCTAGTATAGAAAACTATAATACACTACTCTTAACATAGAAAGGCCTTAAGGTGGCTACCCGGTGGCTTATTGGCTAAAATATGCTAGACTAGTTCTAGGTTGCAAAGGAAATAGCAATAAAAGGCAAAGGGGCGAGTAACAGGCGCCCCTTAATAACTCTATAGAAGTAGAGTATAGTGTGTAATACTAGCGCGTCTATAGGTTTGTTACGGCAGCAGTGGTTCCCAAGGAGGTTAAAAAGTAAGGTAGTAGAGCACTACTAGTGACTCGCAGGCGACTTATAAGCGAGCCCTAAAAGGTAGGGAGACGGATCACGGGGTTTTCTTAAATAGAGTTTTCTCCCTATATATATATAAGGAGTAGTCCGCGTGGGCCCAATAGGGATCCGAATCGGACGTTAAGCAATAAATAATAATAATAATTATATACTAGCTAGGCGCTATAAATTATACGGATATCTTTATAAGATGTGGATAGGACCTAAATAACTAAATAGCTGTAAAGATCTTATTACGGACCTAGATATTATTATAACTAGAGCACCTTAACCCCTAAATACGGGCAGAGCTAAATATAGACTCTTTAAACGCTAAAATATATCCTATTAACTCTATGGAACTTAACCTTATTAATAAACTGCTATAGGTAAACTATACGGCCCCTTCTCTATAGGAGTACCGTAAAAAGATAAAGGACGCTATAAGCCCATAGTCCCTTAAAAACGGACTTCTTAAGTACTATAAATAGCTAGCGGTAGTAGAGGAACAGGACTTACGGACTTAGATTATCGCTAAAGCATATACTTAAGTCTCTACGGCCCACCTAGGAAAAAATAAGACTTATAAGATTATTAGCGACCGTTATTACTAGCTTAGAATAGTTATAAATATTAATTGCTATATACAAAACTATAACAACTGCTATAGGTCTATAATTCCACAAGATAAGACCTTAAGACTGTTAAAACTACTTTTAATACCTAAGCGCGCCTAATAGTATATCTCTATAGATTTTTATAAGCTACCTATAGACCGTAACGGATACGATATGGCTATAGTTATGGTTAACCGTTTTGGCAAGCGCCTGTTCTTAATCCCTTATTATAAGAACATTAATACTAAGGAGGCGGCCTAATTATATATCTACTACATCTACCAAATTTATAGACTACTAAATATTATTATATCTAATTACGGGCTATAGTTTATATCGGCTTTCTGGAATAAGTTTACCTAAATCCTAAGCATTAAGCTAAAGCTTTTTATAGTATACTACCCCTAGACAGACAGCTAGACAAAGATTATAAACCAATATTTAGACCAGAGACTCCGACCTTTTATTAACTACTTTTAGGATAATTAGGCTAAACTGCTACCTCTAATAGACTACGCCTAGGCTACTCTACCCTATAACTCTATAGGATTTGCACCTATCCAGCTAGAAATAGGATATTTACCCTATAAAAGCTTTAACTAGGAAAGATTAAAAGGGCCATAGATCGTACGCGAAAAACTATCTTATAAGGAAGTATGATATTACGCAAAACGCTTAGAAGAAGCCTGGAAAGTAGCCTATATAAACCTAAAAAAGGCCTAGAAATTAATAGAACAGTAGGTAAATAAGCATAGACGTAAGCCTGACTTTACTATAGGCAATAAGGTCTAGGTTATAATAAAGAACTAGAAGATAAAACGGCCTAGCTGTAAGCTAGACTATTAGATAGTAAGACTATATAAGGTTTTTAAAAAGAGAGGTAACTTATATAAAGTAAAGCTCCCAGATTTAATTAAGGTCCACCCTAAGTTCTTACTAGATAAGCTATAAAAAGCTATAAATAACCTATTACCTAGATAAAAGAATAAACCGTCCCTACTAATTTAAATTAATAGCGATAATAAATTGGAAATTAAAGAAATACTAGCCTATAAACTTATAAGGGGAACGCTAAAGTATTTTATTAGTTAGAAAGGATATAACCTAGATCCCACTTAGTACCCTATATAGAACTTTATAGGTAGTCCCTATAAACTTAAAGAGTTCTATAACTAATACCCTAATAAGCCTGGACCCTTAAAGTACCTTAATAAGTAGATAGAGCGCTAGTATAGTAAAGACAATAAGCTGCCTATTGAGCATAAAGATAAGAATACCCTATAGACGTAATATGGATATATAAAGCCTAAGGGTAGGCTTTTTTGGAGGGAGGGGGGGAGGGGTAATATTACGACGCTAGTGGAAAACGGTGGATTGTAGTAGATAGTTATAAATAGTTATAGACAGTCGCAGATAGTCACAGACAGTTGCTAATAGTTTTAGATAGTTGTAGTTACGTAACTCAAGGGCCGCATAAAACCTTAAACAGCACTACTATTCTTCTCCTTTCCTTTCTCTAGCTTTAGATCCTTGTTTATAGACAATCCAATTATATAGGCTTACATACGTCCTTCTTACTATGCTTATGCCTTGATTAACTAAGTCGTTAATAAAAAAGACCTCTATCTAATTAAAATCGTATATTTTATACCTTAAGATAATAAATTAAAATTCCTATAATGAAATTAAGGCTAAATTAGGTGTTAAAGCTTATAATGTTATCCCTTTGTATATTAGAGTACTATACTTAGCGCCAAGCCTAGAAATATCGTGCTTAGCTATACATAATAGTACGTAGATAGTCTAAAAATTGGTATAAATATAGCCAATTGTCACGGGATACCTCCGTGACACCTTATATACGTCCACCTGTTTCCACCAACGCAGTATGAAGAGACCGACCGCGAGACGGCAATCTACGGCAGTTTACCGCATTCTGCCATATTCTACTAAAGTCCACTAAATTCTGCTAAAGTCCACCGAATTCTACCAAAAGTCCACTAATCCTGCCAAGTTCTACCAGGACCGCTTCTTAAATCCTATTCTGCTCCGTGCACGTATTAACTAAGCAACCAAACTAATAATATATACCCTTTCTTCCTGTTTCCTTACCTTCTCTCCTTATACAACGTCTTGACTTTATTATACAGTTTATATATATAGCTTAATAATATCTACTTTGCTATATATTATCGTCACTTATACTCACTCTATAACACTACGTTGCGTTAAAAAAAAAAACCTATACTCTGCCCTACCTGCCCCGCCTAGTCTAAAATATAGAATGACCTTGAAGCCCCTACGACGGCCGCTAATATTATGTCCGCACTCTAAGAATAATTGGCAAATATACAGAAGTCTTTTATAGACGCCCTTGTATAGAACTAGGCCGCTATAGCTAAATAATAAGCCAAACAAGAAGTACGGCACTAGGAATTAATTAAAGCACTTTAAGAAGAAGTCCGCACCCTTAAGGCACTCGCGTTAGGGACCTAAGACCGAATACTAGCCTAAGAGGCCGCTAACACGCCACCTATAGACAAGACAAAAATAACCAAATTTAGACCTGGCTTATTGGGTACGAACCTTAAGCCAGCTACGGATATTTATCCCGTAAATCCGTCTACTGCACTATAATAATCTAAAAAATTACTAGACCCTCCAGTATTTACTGGTAAATAATGAGAACTTTAATCATTCTTAAGCCGGCATAAGAATAAGCTAACTAGTAATGCTGACTGTTACCTAACTAAAGCCAACTAACTCTACTACGCCTTAAGTTAACTAGGAGGAGACGCAGCTGACCTTATTAAACCTCTCTAGCTAAACTCAGTATAAAGCCTAGTTATACTTCTTAAAGCTATATACAGTAACCTAAACTATTAAGCTACCGCTTAAAGGAAGATAAACTATATAACTTAAGAAAAGAAAAGTTCCCTAGTATAGTTCTCTAAATTTAATTGTTATATAAAGGAAATAGGCTAAAATAACTCCGCACTAATTAACAGCCTTATTAAATCTCTAAGCCCTAAACTAAAAACCTCCCTAATAAGTATAGACCTACTAGGAGCCCTTAATGCCTGCGCAAACGTAATTAATAAACAGTATAATGATATACTATGCCTAATACCAAAGTCCACTCCTTAATATAATATAATAGCCCCGTAAATGTCTATTAAGTCATCGTCTTAGCCTAAGCACCCTAATACCATGGATATTAACACAGGGACCCTAGGATATACTCCACTAGGGTCCCCTAAATAAGAATAATATATTAAGCTAGGCCTTTGCTTTAAATGCGAAAGCAAGGAATATATCTTAAGATACTGCTCCGTCCCTATGCCCTAACACGACTTATAAACGGCTAATACTAACAACTGTTTACTATATTGATCCTTTAGTTACTATCCCCGATCTTTACCTAGCTCCAGCCCTATATCTAGTAAGCACCCCTTCCCGCTCGCCACTAAAAGGCATGTCCTAGAGTTAAGTTGCTCTTTGGGACAGCTATATTACAGGATTTTGTTAAATGCATTAGATGCTATAAAACCTAACTCTTAGGATTGTAGTATAACTATTAACTGCTGTCTTTGGTAGAAAGGTTAATAGGCTAACGCTTAAGTCCTAATTGATATAGGAGCTAGCGGTATAGGATTTATTAATAAGATCTTCGTGTAAGATAATAGGTTTACCCTAACACCCCTTAACCGGCATATTAATATATTTAGATTTAATGGCAAACGTACTATCTTGGGCCGTATTACTTATATAGCGGCCCTAAGACTCTAATACCTAAACTATAAAGAATTAATTAAGCTCTTTATAGCTACCCTAGGTTACCTAGTAATCCTTAGACAACCCTAGATAAAGTTATATAAGGTAACTATTAATTAGGATAACCTTAAGCTTCTATTTACTGCCTCTCGTTACAAGTAGAAGTGTTTTATAACTTACTGCTTAGACTCCAAACTAAAATCTAAAAAATCCACCAGGATCTACTAGTCTAAAATTTCCACCGATATCTACCCTATACCTAAAAAATCCACCCAATTCCACCTACCTGAGAATTCCACTAAATTCCACTAATATAAGATTTCTGCTAATGTCTACTAAGGACCTAAAAGTTACACTAAACCATATAAACTGACCCTAACTACCCTACCGCCCCAAACCAAGTAAAACCTTAAGCTTAATATACGAAAGTACTAGAAGAACTGGTATTCTACTATAAAAAGGATACTTAAAGAACCTAAACCCAAATCTAACACTAACTCCGCATCTAATACTAAACCTAACACTAAACCCAAAACCACGTAAGAAACTAAGGATAATCTAAGCCCGCTTAATACCTTAGATATCTACATAATTGGAGCTACCCTGTTAGCACGACTTGCTAGAAAACCTAAACATACAATCTTCGCCGTTACAATGGCCGATATTAAAAAGGCCCTAGCACTAAAGAAGCACACTAACCCCGCTATAAAGGTACCAGTAGAGTACCATAAATACCTAGATATATTCTTATAAAAGGAAGCTAATAAGCTACTGGAATGCCGTCTATACGATTATAAGATTGTAATTAAAGAAGGAAAACATCCTGGATTTGGACCCTTATATAGGATATCCTAAAACAAACTCTAGGTACTATAGAAGTACTTAAATGAACATCTAGACAAAGGATTTATTAGAGCAAGTTCTTTACCTATAGCCATGCTAGTAATCTTTGTTAAGAAACCTAGCGGTAGTCTACGCTTCTACGTAGACTACTAAGCTCTTAACACTGTCACTATTAAGAACTGATACCTAATCCCATTAATTTAAGAGACACTAAACCGATTAAGTAAAGCTCGCTTTTATACAAAGCTTAATATTATCTACGCATTTAACCGCCTCCGTATTATAAAGGGAGATAAATGGCTTACTGCATTTTGTACTTTATACGGATTATTTAAGTACTTAGTAATGCCATTTGGCCTTATAAACGCCCCAGGTTCTTTTCAATACTTTGTAAATAATACCCTACACCCGTACCTGGACGTCTTTTATACTGCTTATATTAACAACATCTTAATATATAGCAATAATCTGGCTAAATACTGGAAATATGTTAAACTAGTCCTACAAGCCTTGCGCGGAGCTAGCCTATAATTAGATATAGATAAATGCGAGTTCCATAAAATGGAATTTCTATACCTTGGACTTGTTATTTCTATAGACGGCATATAAATAAACCCTAAGAAAGTTAAAGTAATTATAAACTAGTAAGAACCTGAGAACGTTAAGGACGTAAGGGCCTTTATAGGATTTGCCAATTTCTACTAACAGTTTATTAATAACTTCTCCGCCTTAGTTTTACCCCTTATAGCCTTAATATAAAAGGACAAAGCCTTTATCTTTAATAAAGAATATAAGAAAGCTTTTGCTTACCTAAAAGTTATATTTACTACCATATCTATACTTTAACACTTCAACCCAAACTGAATAAGTGTTATGGAAGCTGACTTATCCAACTATATCACTAGAGGTATTCTGTCTCAGTATAATAAGGAAGGAGTATTGCACCCTATAGTATACTTTTTAAAATAACTAAGTCCAGCTAAATGCAATTATGAGATCTATAATAAGGAACTATTGGCTATTATTAGATGTTTTAAATAATGGCAACCTAAACTAGAAGGCTCTGGATTTCTAATTAAGGTTTTTAATAACTATAAGAACCTATAATACTTTACAACTATAAAATAGCTAAGCTATTATTAGGCCCGCTAGTTAGAATATCTATCCCGTTTCCGATTCTCTATTATATATTACCTAGGCATTTAAGGCTAGAAGCCTAATGCCCTAACCTAATGTTTATAAGATATACTAGCTTAAGAAGAAGCGCGCTCCTACTACAATCAGACCCTACTCTACCCTAAACTATTTAAACCCCCTACTAAAGATCTCTTAGTACACGTCCTTGAAATAACCAATTAAATTATTAAACAGATTATAGCTAATAAATACCTAAATAATAAGTTTATTTAAGAGACGCTTAAACTAATTTAAGACGGCATTAGACACTCTAAAAGGATTTCTCTAAGTGAATATAAAGCCTATAGAGACTGCCTATACTACTAGAACCGTCTAGTTATACCTAACTATAACGAACTTAAGCTTAAGCTTCTTAAATATGCATATAATTTACTAGTAGCTAGTTACCTAGGCTAAGGAAAAACCTTAGAACTGCTCTAATAAGAATACTACTAGCTAAATATATATAATATGATATAAAGGTACATCTCTAGCTGCCATACCTGCTGATAAGCTAAGGCTTTATATAAGACATATAACGGCTTCCTAAATCCACTGCTTGTTCCAGACTAAAGATAGAAAGATATCTTAATTAACTTTATTATTAATCTCCCTATAAGTAAAGGCTGTATAAATATTATAGTAGTTGTAAACTAACTATCTAAGATAAAACACTTAATCGCCTGCCCTAATATATTAGTGCCTGCCGTTGCCTAATTGTTCCTAGATTATATATAGAAACTCTATAGACTTTCCAAAACAATTGTCTCTAATAGAGGTAGACAGTTTGTCTTTATATTCTAGAAAGAACTAATTACCTAACTCCGCATTAAAGTACTGCTGTCTATAATATACTATCTAGAAACGGACGGTTAAACGGAACATGTAAATGCTATAATAGAATAGTATATTTGGATATACACGTCATATTTATAGGATAACTAGATAGACTAGCTTATATTCGCTAAGTTTACTACAAATAACTCCATCTTGGAAACTATAAAGGTCTCCCCATTCCTGGCTAACTACGGCTAGTATCTACGAATAGGTTTTAAACCCTTTAGTAATATTCCTCACCTAGCCTATTAAGCCTTATAAGTTATAGAAGTAAATTAATTTATAAAGAAGATAGAAGAATTATAAGAGTTCCTTACTAATAAAATAATATAGGCCTAATCTGTCTATAAAGCCGCAGCAAATAAGAACCAAACCCTAGCATTAGCCTACTAAATTAGTGACTTTGTCTGGCTAGATATAAGAAATCTAAACACGAAACGACCTACCAAGAAATTTAATTGGAAGAACGCCGGCCCTTATAAAGTTAAGAAAGTTGTCTCTTCTTATACCCACTAACTGAAGCTGCTTAATATGGTTAAAATCCATCCTGTATTTTATACGTTAGTCCTCCGCCCTGCTGCCCCTATATTAGATGCCCTACCTAGATAGATTTAGGACCCTCCCCCACTAGTTAAAGTAGATGGTAAGGATGAGTACTTTGTTGAAAGAATTGACGACATTAAGTATAATAAATGGAAACGCTAGTATATATACCTTATAAAATGGAGAGGCTTTAATAAAGCCATATAGGAACCTATTAACTCTGTAGGACTTATGCAAGCCGCAGAAGACTTTTATAAACTCTACCTAGAACTACTACAGCCCTATCTCACAGAAGCTTAAGTTTAAAGGGGGGGTACTGTTATGGGATACCTCCGTGACACCTTACACATGTCTACCTGTTTCTACTAATGCAGTAAGAAGAGACCGACCGTGAGACGGCAATCTACGGCAGTTTGCTGTATTCTGCCATATTCTGCTAAAGTCTACCAAATTCTGCTAAAGTCCACTAAATTCTGCTAAAAGTCCACCAATCCTGCCAAGTTCTGCCAGGACCGCTCCTTAAATCCTATTCTGCTCCATGTATATGTCGACCAAGTAACTAAACTAACAATATATACCCTTTCTTCCCGTTTTCTTACCTTCTCTCCTTACGCAACGTCTTGACTTTATTACATAGTTCATGTACGTAGCTTAATAATATCTACTTTGCTACATATTATCGTCACTTATACTCACTCCGTGACACCAATTCGCAACTAAAAAAGTGCCCTAAAATGCCATAAACATTTTTAAATAATATTAACTTTGCGCCAAAGGACCCTAAGCCAAAAAAACACCTAAAGAGCTACCTATAGAGCTATGGCTGCCGCCTATATTTAAGCCTATAAAAATAGACAACTATAATAACACTGGAGAGCCTAATCTACCTACTTGTCCTAATTAGTATAATCCTCTAGCCCTATTCCGCCTATTCTTTACTAATAAGATAGTGGAGAGAATGGTGGTTTAAATAAACTAGTATAAGGGCGCGAAGAGGCTTTGGGAAAGATTTAAAGGAATAATATATAATCTATCTAAATTTAAGGGTATATAGCTCTTGCAGAGAAAAAAACGTTATATAAAAAAGTGAAAGGAATAACGAGAGAATTATATAATTAAATAGTTAGGGGTCTTAGTAGTCGATGCGTACGTATATACGCACGTAGTCTTTAATAGTCTTTAGTTAAATTTAATTAATCTAGCAGAATTTGGTAAAATTTAGTTAAGGCGTTAGAATTTATCTGTTAATTATTTCATTAAGATATTCCTACTATAACTGGGCTAGTCCCGTTATAGTACCCCCCTTTTTTTTAGCTAAAGGTCTAAAATAATTTGATTTTAGTTAAGACTTTATAACTTATTATATTTTATATATTTACATTAAGGTAATAGTGTAGAGTTTTACCGGTTCTAATTATTAAATAGACTAATTAGAATTTTTTATACCTGGTATGGAAAATCGCTATTAGCTTAGTTAAGGTAGTAAGCCGGACTGATATCTTTATAGTAGGTCTTAGTAAGGCAATTCCAACTAATTAGATAACTTTAACCAGTGGTTAAAGTTTCTTAATATCTTACGTGTTATATAATCGCGTTATAAGTGTTATAATATATTTTAAGTTTCCTACTATTATCTTTTGTATATTTATATTAGGTGGCAATTATTTACCTTTATATTATGTCCATCTAACTAAAGTAGGCCGCGAAGGATAGTCCTTATAGAGTTCTTTTACTAAGGAAGGCGCATTAGCCTTAATCTAGTTATAGGTTTCCTAGGTTTATATTTTATATCCTTTTTACTTAATAAGAAGTTTAAATTATTTAGATTGTGTTTTCTATTATATATTATTAATTAAGTTAATAAAGTAAGAACCGTTACCATTATTAATAATTATAGAAGGTAGTAGCGGAATTTTGCGAATTATAGGATTATCTTTTAAAGGTTATAATAAGCTTATATAAAATATCAGGTATATTCTTATTTTAGTTAGTAGTTTAAGCTTATAGGTATATAGGCTTAGTTTTTTTAAATTTAGTACAGGCCTATAAACTTCTAATTAAGTTTCTTTAAGGCCCGTTAAGTCTATAGATTTTATATATTTAGGTAAACTATATTACCTTCCTTAAAGTCCTATGCAGGAGCTTATTCTTTATTTATATGCCATTTCTATACTATTTAAGTATACGATAATTTACTTTATAATAGTTCCGTTAACTACTTTATTTAATTAGCAAAGTTATATATATTAATTATAGGTTATAGTTTAAATCTAAGTTAAGGGTTTATCTATAGGTTGCATAAAATAGTATTACGCCTATTAATACGTTTATTATATTATTTATAGTAAACTTAGCTAAAGGCAGCCATTTTTCTAGTCATCTTATACGTAGAAGTAGTATATTTATAGGTATTATTCTATAATTATGTTTATAATTTCAGTTTAACTATCTATCTCTAAATAAAATACCATTAAGAGTTGTATTTAAATACTTAATTATTTATAGAGAGCTTACCAGAAGTCCAAAATAAACTAGCTTCTATAGTCGGATATTATTAAATTAAAAAGTCTATATAGCTTAAAGACGTAATTAATAAAACATTTAGCTACTAATATCGCATTTTTATATAATGGTTAATAACTATTATAATATTTATAAACCTATTACTACTAGATAAGTTAACTATAAAGTTAATTAAAATATTGTGCTATTTTTATATTAGAATTAGTAGCGGTTAAAGTACTCATTACTTCTTTATATAAGAGGTTTTTCTATATACGCACATCTTATATACTTAAACATATTTTTGTATATAGTCGTGCATTATAGGCTAGTAGTATACTTGTTAAACGATTTTATAAGTTTTTATATAGCTAGAATACCCTACTATAGGGGAGTTGTATATAAATTTAAGTATCTTAAATTATAGAGGTTTGGAATTCGGAACTGCTATATTCTATTAATAGTACAATTAATTATTTTAAATTTCGCATTTAGCGAGTGTAATATCCTTATACTATCGTTTTCCTATTTAAATTGCTTTTATTATATCTATTATCTATATATTATTCTTATTAATTTCTATTTCCTATTTATTAACTTCTAATTTATTTCTATTAAGTTCTATATTTAGAAATATAAGTTATAGTTTTTTAAAATGTTTAAGGGTTAATAAAAACCTATAATTAATTTATAATCTATTTATCTAAAGCGTTTATAGGTAGATCCCATAATTATTATATTATTATATTATACTTCTAATTAAGTTTACCCGGTTAGTATATAATTTTAAAATTAAATTATAAGAGATATTTAGCCTAATTAAATTAGTACTGTGTTAATTGCTTTATAGTTATAAAGTACTATAGGTTCTTATAGTCCGTTAATACACGTATTAGAAATAACAATTCTTTAAGCTCGGGACGCTATATAAGGGGACTTTGTAGATAGGGGGCTATAAGGACACGATTGTGGAACAGGATAGATTGGTAAGAGAGACGAATCCTTAAGGAGGTAAGGCCTTAGGGATCATGGAGACTATATACTACGGGCATATGCCTCTAGTATATAACTAATGGACATCCGAGGGGTATCTAGGGGTTATCCTAAGGGCAACCTAAGGTGACCGCAATAATATTCATTATATTGCCCCCCCCCTTCTTGCGGTTGGCCCCTAATCGCTATTATCTTACGGTAGAGGGAGATTATAAGGGCTTGTCCCAGAAGGGGTTCGGAGAGATATTGGTATGCCGTTATATATTATCTATCTATCTAACCCCTGCTTTAAACTTCTGAAAACCTTAATAAGGAAAAAACATAACTGGAGAAAAGACGTAAGGATTACTAGGAGACCTATTGAAAGCCTGCTAGAAGCATGCTGGTAACTACCTAGGCTAACCCAAGGATTTTTATATAACTCTACTTCTAAGCCTTTATGCCAGTCTGCAATTAATCGGAAGTATTATAGGCAATTTGGTGTTCCTAATATGGTTCTATAGAACCTTTTAGTATAGGATTTAATGTATGGGGCCTTAGCTTACCGTCATCTTTAACTGTTAAGATATAATTTATAATCTTATAATCCTTTTTTATAATCCCCTACGTCACTAATATATTACTCCTGTATTCGCCCTTAGGCTATTATATACGGTTAGGTAATTAATCAGTTAATTAAAGAGACTTATCTTATTTAGGTATAATTTTAACCTATATATATCTGTAATTAACGTCTTAATTGCCTTCCCCGGCCGCGTAATTAGTTTTTATAAGGAAGTAATGGCTAAATAGCATATATGCGTGTTTCCTTCCTTCTAAATTGCGCTATTATAACAGAGTTATATTGGCAAGGTTGCGGCTATTTACTAGAAGGGTATTGGAAGGTAAAGTATAGAGATATCTTGCTTATTAAGCTGCTCCTTTTCCTTAATACCTTACTTCCCATCATTAACCTTCGTCCAATTTTGGACGTATCTTTAATATATTATTAAGATTTTCTTTTTTTCCCATTATTAATTTAATATACCTTTTTGTTCTCCTGCTAACTGCTCTTCTAAGCCCATTTTTTTAGCGTATTCTGGCCCTGCCGCTGTATATGGAACCCCAGCCTCCGCTAACCCGCAACTAATACTGGTCCTACCTAAATGACTTTATATACACGTCCTTGAAAGACTAGAAATCTAATAAGAAGATTCTAGATACTTGTAATAAGACCTACTATATAAGGTCTAATACCTTTAGTTCTTATAATTAATATATTCGTACCAAGAGCGGCAGTTGCGTTAAGGTGAGCTTTTCTATCCTTAATAGATTTCTATTCTAACTTTAAGCTTTAATAGCCTGGGCCTAAGTGGCGACGTTCCTTTAATATCCTTAACTACTATATCGCCTGGGCTCTATCTTATTCTAGCGCCAACACTAAATATCTAGGTTAAATTTAAGACTATGCTATAGCCATTTATACCGCCTATAATTCCTAGTAAGCCAGCCAGTAACGCCTAATAAGGGAGTAAGGTTAGTATACTAAGGATAGGGTAAAGGATGGGGGTAATAAGAAGAAGGTTGCCGTCTACTATAAAAAGGAGTTTGCGTATGCGCGTTAAGTTTTAAAAGAGCATAATATAATGCGGTATTAGGTAGGTTACCCTCTGGGTACCTAGTGGATAGGTAACTAATAGTTGCTGTAGTAAGGTCTTGGTGGTTCCGGACTGTATTAGCTAGCTAACGTCTCTATTTATTTTGGGCTTAAGCGTGTCTTTATTGACTATAAGCTAACGCCTTAAGAGCTTTGTTAGTATTAATTTGGACCTAATATTAGTATTAAGCGTTTAAGAATCTCTGCTCTATCTACACCTTATTATCCTACCCCTATTTTTATACCTGCTTATATACCTATAAAGGGATCTTATTCCCGTTAGCCATCGCTTAAAGGGCTAATAGATACTAATCCTGCTCCTAAAGATAAGGCATAGTAGCTTTTCAGATTAGGTATTTGTGGTTTAGACTTATGGAATTTGGGATTGGTTCTTGTATATAGTAGCACTTAAGGATCTTAATTAGTGCTTAGGAAGGCCTTATAAGGCATTTAGGAAGGCTATTCCTAATATAGACTAATAAATAGGAATGCAATTTTAGCAAAATACCCTATTAATTCTATGCTATATATGTAAAAAGGCTGAGGACCTGTCCTACCTTAGGCCGTAGCCCTAATCAATCCTTATGGTTTCTGGAGCTTGTCCGTTCCATATCTAATTTAACCTATTTACTCTTTAGGGCCTCTCTTGGCCTACCGCAAGCTTTCTTTATAGGTTGTGATAACACTATAGTATTAGAGCGCTTTCTACGATTTATATATTATAGACCTTAGTCCTAATATTCTTTTAGAATATCTTTATAATAATTAAGGTGATCCTCTGGTTCCTATATAGAGTCCTTAGTGGGCCAGCCTAGCCATTTAACTTTATATTAAAGCTTATTCTTAACAGACTTATAGTATAGTATAGCTTTAACCTTATACCGCTCGCCTACTACTTTAGGGTATTTAATTGGGCCTAGATGGAAGTTCTTTTCTAGTAGTAGTCTATGCTATAGCTCTAGTAGATTTATATAAAATACTGGATATATATAGGCCATAGATAGGGGTAGCTGGAGATAGTAGGCTAGCTTGCTAATTCGTTCCTTAATTTAGAAGGGACCTAGGTATCTTATATTAAGCTTCTTTAATAGTTAATGGGTCTTAATATTTGTTAAACATAATAAAACCTTATCGCCTACACCAAAATGCTTATTCTGGTGTTTGCAGTTATACTAAAGTCTCTACTACTCTTGCGCATTTTATAGGCTCTACTTTACATGCTTCTATTACTCCTTCCATTTTTTAAGGTATCCTTATACTCTCTAGTGGATATCCTTAGACTTCTTAGTAGGATCCCATAATTAATTATACGGCCTTAGCCAGTAATCATTGGGTATACTATTAAATCTTAATAGTTGGACGCTATAGGCAATCTGGATTGGTGCAAACTAATATAATAAATGTTGCTTTAAGTTATAAGCGTACTTCGCGTACGGAAGTAGCTCACACTAATTGTCTTGCTAGTAGTTTAAATATATTTGTAGATAAGACTCTAGTTCCTAGTTCTGGTGTTCCATTTGCCTATCTATCTATAGATAGAAAGCTATACTATAGCGGTGGTCTATCTTTAAATAAAAGCATAGATCCGACCAATACTAGCTTATAAAGACGCTGCCCCTATTAGTAATAATAGAGTATAGCTAATCTACTTTAAGAAAGTATTTCTCCTTAATTAGGCTGGTAAGTGCTTATATATTAATTATCTTATTAATAGGAAGGTATTAGACGTACTTTAAAAACCTATTAATAAGTACCAGGACCAAATTATATATTTATCCTTGCCCATCTTTTAAGGGCGGGAGATCCGTAATAAAGTCTATAGCGTAATATTGCTATAGCTTACTAGCAGGGGGAACTGATTTAAGTAAACCCTATAGCTTGTGCCTTTGGATTTTATATACTTAATACTTCTTACAGTAGCTAATATACTCCTTTACTTTCTACTTAAGCTTTAGCCAGTAGTATTTACGTTAAAGTAATTTTACTGTTTTAGCTTAACCATAGTGGCCACCTAGAGGATTATTATAATTCCTTATAAGGATCTTCTATTATAGATTTACTTTTTATAGCACCTAAACCTTACTATATCTACGTAGTAGGCCCCATTAGGTCTAGTTCCTAATAGTAACGCCTAGCAGCTTCCTTTCTATTATATTTCCAATCTACTTCCGCATTAAAGATAGTATAGGAGGCGTCCCTCTATTGCACCTTATAGATAAGATCTATTAACCTTTTAGATAGTTCCTGGGTAAAAGCTATTTTGCCTTATACTGCTCCAAGTACAAGACTAAATGGTACTATAGATCTTACAACTTCTTAGTGCGTATACGTTAGGAAGGCCGCTATAAGGTTAAAGTCCTTTAGTCTTTATAAGGCTCTGGGTTCTAATTGCTTTATAGCTTTACTTTTAGTTTAAGGGGATAGCTTAGTAATTAAGGGTAGTGTATTACTAGGTTCCAAACTTATATTAAGAATATCCTGTTTAGGTATCTTTAGACCCTTATTAGCTACGGACCAGGTACTAGCTAGAATGTTAGTGAAAGCTAATAAGGTTTATACTACCTAAGACTTAGTGCTTAGAGCTATAGGTGCTTAAGTATCCCATACCTAGAGCTTGTTCTATAATATAGGGAGTAAAATATTTATTATCTGTTTTCCTTCTCCTATTTTAAAGCCTTTAGTATAGTCTGGCCGTCGTGACAGTCTATTAGCAGGGTTATTTTCCCCTAGCTTGTATTTAATCTTAAAGTTAAATTATATAAGCTCCTCTACCTATCTGGCTTATTAAGGTATAAGCTCCTTTATAGTTATAAAGTAGCGTAGATTATAATAATCTAAGAGTATATAAGTGGTATAGCTTGCGTGCTTAAGGTAGTGTCGCCACTATTTAAAGTAGTTAACTATAGCTAGCAGTTTCTTGTTATAGGTATAATACCTAACTTTAGGTCCCTAGAATTTTCTGCTATAGAATGCTACTAGTTTCTAGTAGAGCTGGGTAGCGTCTAGATACCTATTAGGTTATAGTAGGATACCGGTAAAGGCAGAATTCGATATATTAGTAACTATTATTAGTGGCTAATCTGGGTTAAAATGCCGCAATAGTAGAGCTTCTGTAAACTTTATATATAGTTCCTAAAAGGCTTCCTATACCTTTCTAGGCCATATCCATAGTTTATACTATTTAGTTGGTCCCTTCTTGGTTTTCTTCCTTCCCGCCTTTAAGCTTTTTACCTCCTAGGCTAGGTCTTAGGAAGCTTTAGTAACGTGGTTGGATAGGTATTAAGTAATGTCTAAGTAGTTATAGATAAAGCGCCTATAGAAATTGGCAAAGCCTAAGAACACTTAAACATCCCAGTAGCTCTCTAGCTCTAGCCACTCTTAGATTATCTATACCCGTACTAGGTCTATAACTACACCTATAGGCATTACAATGTACCCCAGGAACTCAACCTACTTAGTGTTAAAGACATACTTTAACGCCTTGGCGTAGAGGCCCTAATTATCCAAATGTTCCAATACTTTGCGGATGTATTGCTCGTGCTAATCCTTATCTTCTAAGTAGATTAGATTATTATTTAAATAGATAATATATATGCGGTTAACTAGTCCCCCTAAGGCTCTATAAATATATAATTAGAATGTTATAGGCGCATTAGCTAGCCTAAAGGGCATTACCAAATACTTAAAGTGGCTATATTAGGTCTTAAAAGCGGTCTTTTACTTATCCCCTTCTTTAATACGGAGTCTATAATAGGCGTCTTATAGATATAGCTTTGTAAAGATCTTCGCCCTAAATAGTTAATCCAGCATTTTACTAACTAGTAGTAGTAGGTAACGGTTCTTAATTGTGATCTTATTAAGACCGCAATAGTCTATATATAGCCTTATAGTTCCATCTAGTTTTAGGATAAAGAGGATTGGCGCGCCTACCAGTGACTTACTAGGCCGTATCTATCCCTTTTCTAGTAAGCCGTTAAGGTACTCCTATAGGATCTTAAGCTCTTTATAAGAGAGGTTGTAGATAAGAAGGTTTAGCGGTTATTTGCCTTCTTCTAGATTAATTATATAATTATATTCTAAGTTCCGCTAAAGGACTTTTACTTACCTGCTTAAAAATACCCTTAGTAAGTCCCTTAGGCCTACTAGGATATTTAACAAATTGGGGTCGCGTTTATCCTCCGCATTATTATTGGGTAGGTTTTAGAGGTCCCTTAGGACGCTTATGGGCAGCGTTACGCGCTATAGTAGCTGTTTGTATATAGTTGCCACTGTATGTTAAACAGTTTTATACGGTAGCCAGTAGAGGGTAGGGAACTCTTTAATATAGCGTTTAAGGTATTATAGCATACTCTTTACGTATTACTTAAGCTAGAGTAACCTATGGCGGTAGAAGTATCTTATAAGATCTTTAAGATTGCCGCCTCCCTATAGTGTCTCTGTGACCTATCCAGTAGTTCCCCGTAGGGTATTTATTACGGAAGGGTTATCGCCTATACTAGGCTCTATACCTATCTTGCTATAAAACAGGGGTTAAATTCGATACTCCTTTAGGTATAGAGCGTATACTATTTCTCCTAGAGCTATATCTTCTAGGATATCTTTTAAGCTTGTTAGTAAAATACGCCCTTCTAATTCTTTATCATTCTACCATTTAAAGGCTCCTATCTTAAAGCGTATCTTAGGATCTGCTTCCGTAAGCTAAGGATATCTAAAAATAAGGTTATAGCTTACAAAGTTAGCCGCCTAGAAGGGTTGTGGGCTAACTACCTTAATACAGTTATATATATTGGATACTGACACTATAAGCTTATAGGCACTGTGTAGTTTAATCTAATACTTATCTAGGAACCTTGTAATAGGTTTCCGCCACTTTAGCGATGGGATAAGCTTATGCTCTTTTACTAAATTATATTATATAAGATTAATTTCGGTGCCGCTATTATATAGTGCTTAGAACTAACGTACCTCGCCTATAGGGAGTACTATTTCTAGCTTAATAGTAATATAGAGAGTCTCTCCTTCTATATCTTACCCTAGTTATAGCCGGAAAAGGTCCGCGACTAGGGCTTTTCTTTTTTTGGATTATTAGTGCGGTTATTACCCTACTTATTTTTCCAGTTGGGTTTACCTCTAAAGAAGTTTTCTCTTAACTTTTTAGAGTGTTCTTATAAGGGTGCCAGACGGGTATTAGGTTGGCCCTAGGAGTCTTTCCCATTGCTTAAAGTCCCTAACTTTAACTATTCTAGATTTCTCTTTAAGAACGGCTTCTTTGGAGCTTAGGTCTACCCTATATTACTACTAGAGTGCCCGCGCTTCTAGTTACCCCCTAGCTTCTTACTGGAAGAGGTCTGGTTCCTTACTATATCCTTAGTATTTAGAACCGCTTGTTTAAAATCCGTATATATGGTAATCCGCAATAGGGCTCCTATGCGCTTTATTTTGTTACAAATTGCTAGCTTAATTCTAGCCTAGATAAATCCAATCTTCTCCTTTTTATGGATGCTACCATCCCTATTTTTAAAGGGCTCTAGATCTATTAATTAAGTATAAGTTTCCACGAAGTTTATAAACTGGCGGAAATTGTGGCGGTTAAGCTATATCCCATTCTAAAATAGTTCTATATTATTATATTATACAACATATAGATCTTAAGTCCATTTCTTTAGAAAGGTTTACAGCTGCGGCTATATAGTAATTTGCTCTTTATTAAGCTAATTTAGTATAATCTAGTTTAGGGATCAATCTTTAATCTTGCTAATAATCTATTAAGTATGCTCTTTGGTATTGTCTTATATTATTAGCATTTTAAAGAAGTTATCTATTTCACAAACCCAATTGTCTAACTATTAGGCGTTAGGTCTATGGCGAAGTTCTAGACTACTAGAGGCCTTGGCTAGTTAGTCTATATCCTTTTTCTATCACGGGACACCTCCGTAATACCTTACACACATCCACCTGTCTCCACCAACGTAGCAATAAGAGACTGACCGCAAGACGGCAACCTGATGGCAATTTGCCGGCAATCTACGGCAATCTAACGGCAATCTGCCGCATTCTGCCATATTCTGCCAAAGTCCACTAAATTCTGCTAAGTTCCGCTAGGACCGCTCCTCAAATCCTATTCTGCTCTGTATATATATTAACTAAGCAACCAAACTAATAATATATACCCTTTCTTCCCATTTCCTTGCCTTCTCTTCTTACGCAACGTCTTGATTTTATTACATAGTTTATATATATAGCTTAATAATATCTACTTCGCTATATATTATCACTACTTATACTCGCTCTGTGACACTACGTTGCGTTAAAAACCTATACTCCACCCCGCCCCGCCCTATCCAAAATGCAGAATGACCTTAAAGCCCCTATAACGGCCGCTAATATTATATCCGTACTCCAAGAATAATTGGTAAATATATAGAAGTTTTTTATAGACGCCCTCGCATAAAATAAGGCCGCTATAGCTAAATAATAAGCCGAATAAGAAGCACGGCACCAGGAATCAATAGAAGCACTTTAAGAAGAAGTCTATACCTTTAGGGCACTTGCGTTAGGGCCCTAAGACCAAATACTAGCCCAAGAGGCTGCTAACACGCTACCTATAGATAAGATAAAAATAACTAAATCTAGACCTGGCTTATTGGGTGCGAACCTTAAGCTAGCTACAGATATTTATCCCATAAATCCATCTACTGCACCGTAATAATCTGAAAAACTACTCGACCCCCTAATGTTTACTAGTAAACAATAAGAGCTTTAATTATTCTTAAGCTAACTTAAGAATAAGCTAACTGGTAATGCTAACTATTACCTAACTAAAGCTAACCAACTCTACTACGCCCTAAGTCAACTAGGAGGAGACGTAGCTGACTTTATTAAACCTTTCCAGCCAAACTTAGTACAGAGCCTAGTTATACTTCTTAAAGCTATATATAGTGACCCGAACCGCTAAGCTACCGCTTAAAGGAAGATAAATTATATAACTTAAGAAAAGAAAAGCTTCCTAGTATACTTCTCTAAATTTAACTGTTACGTAAAGGAAACAGGCTGGAACGACTCCATACTGGTTAATAGCCTTATTAAATCCCTAAGCCCTAAACTAAAAACCTCCCTAATAGGTATAGACCTACTAGGAGCCCTTAACGCCTACGTAAATATTATTAATAAACAGTATAATGATATACTACGCCTGACACCAAAGCCCGCTCCTTAATATAGTATAATAACCCCATAAATATCTGCTAAGTTATCATCCTAGCCTAAGCACCCTAACGCTATAGATATCAATATAGGGACCCTAGGATATGCTCTACTAGGATCCCCCAAATAAGAACAACGTATTAAGCTAGGCCTTTGCTTTAAATGCGGAAGCAAGGATTATATCTTAAGATACTGCTCCGCCCCTATACCCTAACACAACTTATAAACGGCTAATACTAACAACCGTTTACTGCCCCAATCCTCTAGCCATCGCCCCTAATTATTATCTGGTTCCAACTTATTATCTAGTAAGCACCACTTATAAGGACAAAGCTATAACCAATACGCTATAAGAACCCTACCCCAATCGCCTCTAAAAGGAAGGTCCTAGAGCTAAGTTGCTCTCTAAGACGGCGCTGCCTTAGGATTTTATTAAATATATTAGATGTCACGAACTCTAATTCTTGTGACCATAGCATAACCGTCAACTACTATCTTTGGCAGAATAATTAATAGGCTAACGCTTGGGTCCTAATTAATATAGGAGCTAGTAGTATAGGATTTATTAATAAAATCTTCGCGTAAAATAATGGTTTTACTCTAACCCCCCTCAACCGGCATATTAATATATTTAGATTTAATGGTAAACGCACTGTCTTAGGCCGTATTACCTATATAGTATTCCTAAAACTCTAATACCTAAACCATAAAGAATTAATTAAGCTCTTTGTTACTACCCTAGGTCACCTAGTAATCCTTAGATAACCCTAGATAAAGCTATATAAGGTAACCATTAATTAGGACAACCTTAAGCTTCTATTTACTGCCTCCCGTTATAAGCAGAAGTGCCTTATAACTTACTGCTTAGACCTTAAACTAAAATCTGGAAAATCCACTAGAATCTACCAGTCTAAAATTTCCACCAAATTCCGCCAACCTAAGAATTCCACTAAATTCTACTAACCTAAGAATTCCACTAAATTCCACTAAAAACCCAAAAGTTATACCAAACTACACAAACCAACCCTAACTGCTATACCGCCCCAAACCAAGCTTAATATATAAAGGTACTAGAAGAACTAGTATTCTACTATAAAAATGATACTTAAAGAACCCAACCCTAAATCTAATACTAACTCCATACTTAATACTAAACCCAAATAAGAAACTGTATAAGAAACTAAGGATAATCTAAGCTCGCTTAATACCTTAAATATCTATATAATTGGAGCTACCCCGTTAGCATAACTCGCCAGGAAACCAGAATATACGATCTTCGCTGTTATAATGGCCAATATTAAGAAGGCCTTAGCACCAAAGAAGCACACTAACCCCGCCACAAAAGTACTAGTAGAGTACCATAATTATCTAAATATATTCTTATAAAAGGAAGCCAATAAGCTACCAGAACGCCGTCTATACGATTATAAGATTATAGTCAAAGAAAGAAAATATCCTGGATTCGGACCCTTATACGGGATGTCTTAAAACAAACTTTAAGTACTATAGAAGTACTTAGACGAACATCTAGACAAAGGATTTATTAGAGTAAGTTCTTTACCCATAGCCGTACTAGTAATCTTTGTTAAGAAACCTAGCAGTAGTCTACGCTTCTGCGTAGACTACTAAGCTCTTAACGCTATCACTGTTAAAAACTAATACCTAATCCCGTTAATTTAAGAGATACTAAACTGATTGAGTAAGGCTAGCTTCTATATAAAGCTTAATATTATCCACGTATTTAACCGCCTCTGTATCGCAAAAGGAGATAAATAGCTTACTACATTCCGTACTTAATACGGATTATTTAAGTACTTAGTAATGCCATTTAGCCTCGCAAATGCCCTAAGTTTATTTTAATACTTTATAAATAATATCCTACACCCATACCTGGATGTCTTTTATACTGCTTATATTAATAACATCTTAATATACAGCAATAATCTAGCTAAATACTAAAAATATATTAAACTAATCCTATAAGCCTTACGCGGAGCCGGCCTATAATTAGATATAGATAAATGCAAGTTCCATAAAACGGAAGTTCTATACCTTGGACTTATTATTTCTATAGACGGCATATAAATAGACCCTAAGAAAGTTAAAGTAATTATAAACTGGTAAGAACCTAAGAACGTTAAAGACATAAGAGCCTTTATAGGATTCGCTAACTTCTACTAACGGTTTATTAATAACTTCTCCGCCCTAGTTTTACCTTTTGTGGCCTTAATATAAAAGGATAAAGCCTTTGTCTTTAATAAAGAATGCAAGAAAGCTTTTGCTTACCTAAAAGTTATGTTTACTACCGCACCTATACTCTAATACTTTAATCTAAACCAAATAAGTGTTATAGAAGCTAACTTATCCAACTACATTACTAGAGGCATTTTGTCTTAATATAATAAGGAAGAAGTATTGCACCCTATAGTATACTTTTTAAAATAACTAAGTCCAGCTAAATGCAATTATAAGATCTATAATAAAGAACTATTAGCTATTATTAGATATTTTAAATAATGGCAACCTAAACTAGAAGGCTCTGGATTTCTAATTAAGGTTCTTAGTAACTATAAGAACCTATAATACTTTATAACTATAAAGTAGCTAAGCTACTGTTAAGCCTGCTAGTTAGAATATCTGTCCCGTTTCTAATTCTCTATTATACACCACCTAGGTGTTTAAGGCTAGAAGCCTAATACCCTAACCTGACGTTTATAAGATGCACTAGCTTAAGAAGAAGCGCGCTCCTACTATAACTAGACTCTACTCCGCCCTAAACTATTTAAACCCCCTACTAAAGATCTCTTAGTATAAGTCCTTAAAATAACTAATTAAACTGTTAAATAGATTATAGCTAATAAATACTCAAACAACGAGTTTATTTAAGACACGCTTAAGCTAATTTAAGATAGTATTAGATGCTTAAAAAGGATTTCTCTAAGCGAATATAAAGCCTATGGAGACCGCTTATACTACTAGAACCGCCTAGTAGTACCTAACTATAACAAACTTAAGCTTAAGGTTCTTAAATATGCATACAACCTACTAGTAGCCGGCCACCTAGGCTAAGGAAAAACCCTAGAACTGCTCTAATAAGAATATTACTAGCTGAATATATATAATATAATACAAAGGTACGTTTCTAGCTACTATACCTACCAACAAGCTAAAGCTTTGCATAAGACGTATAATAGCTTTCTAAAGCCCCTACCTGTTCCAGACTGAAGATAGAAGGATATCTTAATTAACTTTATTATCGATCTCCCCGTAAGTAAAGGCTGTAAAATATTATAGTAGTTGTAGACCAACTATCTAAGATGAAATACTTAATCGTCTACCCTAATATATTAGCGCCTGCCGTTGCCCAACTGTTCCTGGATTATGTATAGAAACTCCACAGACTCCCCAAAATGATTATCTCTAATAAAGGTCACTAGTTTGTCTCTATATTCTGGAAAGAACTAACTACCTAACTCCGCATTAAAGCACTGTTGTCTACAGCATACTACCTAGAAACGGATAGTTAAACGGAACGTGTAAATGCTATAATAGAACAGTATATTTAAATATATATATTATATTTATAAGACGACTGGATAGACTGGCTTGCATTTACTAAGTTTACCGTAAATAACTCCGTCTTAGAAACCACAAAAGTCTCCCCGTTCCTGGCTAACTATGGCTAGTATCCACAAATAGGTTTTAAACCCTTTAGTAATATTCCTTATTTAGCTTATTAGGCCTTACAAGTTACAGAAGTAAATAAATTTATAAAGAAGATAGAAGAACTATAAGAGTTCCTTATTAATAAAATAATATAGGCCCAATCTGTTTATAAAGCCGCAGTGAATAAGAACCGAACCCTAGCACTAGCTTACTAAATTAGTGACTTTGTTTAGTTAGATACAAGAAATCTAAATATAAAATAACCTACTAAGAAACTTAATTAGAAGAACGCCGGCCCTTATAAGGTTGAAAAGGTTGTCTCTTCTTATGCCTACTAACTAAAGCTTCCTGATACGGTTAAAATCTACCTTGTATTCTATACGTTAGTCCTCTACCCTACTACCCCTGTATTAGATGCCCTGCCTAGATAGATCTAAGACCCTCCCCTACTAATTAAAGTGGATAGTGAGGATGAGTACTTTATTAAAAGAGTTAGCGACATTAAGTACGATAAACGGAAACGCAAATATATATACCTTACAAAATGGAGAGGCTTTACCAAGCCCACATGGGAACCCGTTAACTCTGTAGGACTTATACAAGCCGCAGAAGACTTTTACGAACTCTACCTAGAACTACTATAGCCCCATTTTGCAGAAGCTCGAGTTTAAAGGGGGGGTACTGTTATGGGATACCTCCGTGACACCTTATACACGTCTACCTGTCTCCACTGATGTAGTAATAAGAGACTAACCGCGAGACGGCAACCTAATGGCAATTTGCCGGCAATCTATGGTAATCTGACGGTAATCTGCCGCATTCTGCCATATTCTGCTAAAGTCTACTAAATTCTGCTAAGTTCTACTAGGACCGCTCCTTAAATCCTATTCTGCTCCGTGTACGTGTTGACCAAGTAACCAAACTAATAATATATACCCTTTCTTCCCGTTTCCTTGCCTTCTTTCCTTACGCAATGTCTTGATCTTATTACATAGTTTATATACATAGCTTAATAATATCTACTTTGCTATATATTATCACCACTTATACTCACTCCGTAACATTTTCTATTTGCTGTGTAGATACCTCTCTAAGTCTTCCGTACCTCTTTAGGTAAATACTAGGTAGCCCCTAAGAGGCCCTTAGCCTTAGCTAAGTTATAAAAGATTTTGTTTAGTTTGAATTAAGCTCTACTAGATCTGGACCTACCCCTAAAGGTTTCTAATATGTTTATTAGTAGCTCCTTCCTATATAGCTTCTAAGAGCCTTACGGCAGCTTCCTAATATCCTCCTTAGAGAAAATTGGTGTAGGGCTTTTAACTTTCTAACCTTGGGCCTAGGGAAGCTCTAGCTATAGAGGTAGTATTAGTACTAGTAGCTAATACGGGTTTCCCTGCAAGGCTTAAGTCTTAAGTTAGTAGTTGGGTTAGATTACCTAAAGGGGTAGGCCCACTTAGCTTATAAGCAGTCTATATGTCGCCACTATGCTAATTATAGGCTAGTGGTCTTCTGGGAGGGTTCTGGTTGGGTCCCTAATTGGGCGTGTTGGTATATTCCTCTAGCATTTCTAATTTAGTGGAAGATCTTAAAGTTGCCTCTAGCGCTTAATCTTTTAATTGGTCTAAGTAGGGCCGGAGGGGTTCTGGTTGCTTTCTAATAGTATTGTAACTATTATAGAGGGTGTCTGCGTTTTCCTTAGCGTTGCTAGTAACCGTAGGTGTGTAAGAGTCTTTAAACTCTTAGTGCATCTAGGTATTGGGGCTCGTTCGGCCGTCTTGCCTAGAGGTTTATATTATCGCAATCTTTTATTGTTGGAGGGACCTTTCTGCCTTAGCGTGACGGCTTTCTATAAGGTGTTCGTGGAGTTTCTATTTAGGTTATTGTGAGATTTTAAGGGAGGACGGTGGATGTAAACAAAAGATATAAACAAATAATCTGGTCCTTAGAGCCATCTGCCCTTCTAAATAGAGTAGAAAGGATTTAAATATAAGGGGACTTTGTAGACAGGGGGCTATAAGGACACGATTGTGGAATAGGATAGATTGGTAAGAGAGACAAATCCTTAAGGAGGTAAGGCCTTAGGGATTGTAGAGACTATATACTACGGGTATGTGCCTCTAGCACGTGACTAATGGACGTCTAAGGGGTGTCTGGGGGTTGTCCTGAGGGCAACCTGAGGTGACCGCAATAATATCCCTTATATGTTATTATTTAAAGTATCTAATAATTGCAATGTTACGGACCTTATATTAGCAGTAGTACGGCTACTTAGAGAGGATATAAATGGACTAGTAGTGGAAGTGTAAGAGGCACTAGAACTAGTTAAACCGTGGGATAAAGGGTAACTAGGTTATATAATAGATTACGTTATCGTTTTGGTATATAGGATCTATAGAATCTATAAGGAACGTTATGCACTAAATATACCTTATATACCTTATATACTTAGTATTTCTTAAAAGCAGTTTATATATTTAAAGGACTACAGTCTCTGCCTAAATAGTTCCTTTCTTTATAGTAAATCTTAGAATATAATTAGAGTTAAAGACAATTTGCTAGGACTTTTGGAGCTCTTGCTGTACCTGGCCTAAAAAGACTAAACCAACTAAAAGAACCCTGAAAAACACCCTAATAATCCCCTAAGATGTATGCATCATAGGGAAGGCACAGGTGGAACGACGGTGGTACGTAGTTGCGCGCGACCGCCAGACCTATACCCAATAATAGCCCCCCATAACAATAACAAGGACGGGCGAATACTACACCAGAAAGCGGAAATACCCTAATTAAAAAGGTATCTAACAAAATATAAAGCCTATTAGACGCGTCTAGTATCTGGAACTATAAGGGAGTATCTATTAGCTATTATAAACTAATACAGCTAGTAGAATGGCTCTAGTCTAGTGAACCTTAAGCGCCCCTCTAGCAAACCCTTAATTAAATCCTCTAACGGCTAAATAAAATTGAAGATAAACAAAACCTCCCCCTATAGGCGAACCGCACCTAGGCCGCTATAGCTGTGCTCCTATAGTATAGGGAACCTACCCCCCTAAAGACAATAACTGGGTATATAATTACAATATAACCAAATATAGAAAAGGCAGAGGAACTTAGGGGATAATTAGAAATAGAAGTTCTTATAGAGATTTATAAGGAGGTCCACAACACCATTACAGTCCAACACCTTAGGAGTGGAGACATTAGAGTCACCCTAAAGGACTAATAGATAAAGGAATGGGCTGTAAGGGTAGGGGACAGGCTAGGATAGCATATTAGCATAAAAGTGCTTTATAAAGATCACCTAGTTAAAGTCCTGTCGGTTCCCATAAGCCTTAGGGTAGAAAGGGGACGCTAGGCGGACAATATAATAACTATATAGAAGATAGTAAAATAAACGGAACGCCTTATACTAGAACTTGTAATTACCTAAATCTAATAGCTTTAATAGGAAAATACAAACCAAGTATATAATAAGAATAATAAGAGGATATAAGGGGCGCTAGAGACTTGCTAGGGAAACAACAAACAAATATATAGCTCCCTTATTATTAGCGTATATACACTAGGAATGCAAAAACTCCTTATCTAAAAAGGAATAATTATAAATAGCCTTATATACAATATAAGGCTCTATAACTATAGACTACACCTAGAACAATATTATTGCTACGCATAATAGGGACACACCCAATCTATATACGCAGCATAGGTGTACTACGGCCACTATGCAGGCCCCTATAATATAAGACAATATATAAATCAAGACCAAATAAAATGCGCGAACTATTACCGAAGCACACATAAGGCGTAGGAGAGAGAAGACTGCATTAAATACAGGAGACAGAAGGAAAGGGCTTAATAGCTATAGGAACAACTACACACCAGGTTATATAAATGGAAATAACAGGCAATAAGCTAGGGGGACGTAGGTATCTTCCTAGTGTTTTCTACCTTTAATACTAGGGGGCTAAGCCAGCTATCCCAAGCCTTAATGGGCTAAAAGTGACGCTGTGTAACATTACTAAACCGAATAGGGACATAAGGGACACATAGGACATAAGGGAGAGAACGCCCAGTAGGAAGACCCCTATAGATAGCTATAGTAAGTTTAAAGCCGGGACAATTAAGAATTAGATTTAACGCGGTAAATATAATACACGCAGCTAGCTTATAAGGGGCATATAGCCAACTAGTAAGAACGGGGGAAGAACTAGAGGCAATAACAGACTTAGATTTAAAAAGGCTAGTAGGAATATAAAATATAGGAATAGAAAGCTCTATATAAAATAAGTAGTGGCTAGGGAGTAAATATAGGAGATAGAAGTTCTAAACATTTTAGAGAAAGTAAAAACGGAAAAAGTAAGGAGTAAAGGAAAGGTAAAGGACCCCCGCTAGGGGTCCGCTACTTAACCATTATATAGTATAACTGCGGTAATATAAACCACCGTCTAGTAAGGCCCCTACTAGACAGTCTAGACCTAGAGAAATACTATATTCTTACTATATAAGAGCCGTATTATAATACCTATATATAATTAACATACTGCCCCTAAGGATTCCAGCTCCTATATAAACCAAAAGCAGCTATACACGTATACTTTATAATTAGTAAAAATATTAGCCTTGCCTTATAGTTATAGCAGGCAGTTAACCTAGATATTATAGTTATAACTATCTAGATATATAGGGGACTAGTATAAATTATTAATGTCTATAACCCTAGGGTTAAAGGGGTAGTATAGATAGAGAATATTATATCTATAATAAGCTTACTAGAAACTAAATATATAGAGTTTATTTTACTAGAAGACATAAACCTCCACTACCTATAGTAGGGGGGCATCCATATTGCTACTAATTAATAGGTAGAGTGCCTACTAAGAGCTATAGATAACGGGGGCCTTAAGCTAGCTACCCCCCCAGGTGCAATTATATGGCAATAGGGTACTGCCAAAAGTATAATTAACCTTATAATTATAGACGAAAACCTATACTAGAGACTTAAAAGGTGCTCCCCTAAAGAAGAATGGGCACTTACCTTAGACTATATTCCTATCCAGATACAACTAGATCTGGACATTAAGGCGTAACCAAATAGTAAAAGATACGCAATAAGGAAGCTTAATATAGATAGCTTTCTTAATATAATTAAATAATAACTTTAAGACCTAGAAGAAATCCACCTAATACCAAACAAGCAAGGCTTATTGGCTACCCCTAAGAAAATTAATTAAAGACTAGAAAGGATCCAGGCAGCAATTAAAAGTAGGCTAAAAGAGCACTGCCCAGTTTTAAAACCGGGCCCCTACGCGTGATATGTATAGTCCGTATAGTGCACGGCCCTTATAGCCGGCCAATAACGAGCAAGGAGGAAATATATAAGCAGCCACAATTCTAAGGACGAGAGATGATATAAAGACACAAGAAACCAGCTAAAGAATACCCTAAAAAAAGAAGTAAGGAATAACTGGAGATGGTTTATAAACAAACACACTACTAATCTAAGTCTCCCCTATAATAAGGGCCTTTAGACTATAGCGAAATAGGTAAAGAAAAAGGTGGGACGCCTAGTAGAAGATCTATACCTACTACCCCTACAAAGAGTAGGCGAACCATAGGCCACAAGCAACAATAATAAGAAGGCAAAGATCCTTATAAAAAGATTTTTCCCTTAACCGGCTCTAATAGACCTTAGCAATATTACTAGTAAAATACTAGTGACTTACCTAAGGGTCAACAGCAACATAACAACTAAAGAAATAGCCAGAACTATTAGCCACCTCTTAAATAACACAGTACTAGGACTAGATAGGATCCTAAATAAAGCCCTAAAGACCTATGGACTACTTATAGCACCTTAGCTTGCAGATATAGCCAGAGCATACTTTGCAATAGGCTACTACCTATAACTTAGAAGATCTATAACAATGGTTATCTTATAAAAAAAAGGTAAAGCAGATTACTTAATCCCAGGAAGCTACCGCCCTATTGCCTTAGAAAATACCCTAAGCAAGATCTTAGAAAAGGTTATAGCGGACTATATAGCAGATATAGCAGAGGAACACGCCCTACTACCACAAAGTTAAATAGGGGCAAGAAAGAATCGCTTAACGCTATTAGTACTTATACTACTCGCTACTACCATTAAAACTGCATAGGCTATATAAAAGGACTTTATAGTATTAATACTTAGCCTAAATATCAGCGGCGCCTACAACAATATACCCTATAAGCGTCTTCTATACATCCTTAGGGCAAAGGGCTTCTTAAAATAGATTATTTAATTTATTTAAGGATTTATAGGCCAGAAAGAAACATTACTAGTCTTTAGCGGATACCAGAGCCCCCCTATTATAGTTATAATAGGAATACTATAAGGATCACCTCTATCGCCTATACTCTTCCTCTTTTTTATAAGCAACCTACTTAACACCTTTAAGAAAGGGGCAACCTAGGGGATAGGCTTTGTTAATAACATAAACCTAATTATATATAGGCCAACAGCCGCAGAGAACTATAGGACACTAGAGAAAGCCTATAACACCTATATAGAATAGGCAAGACGACATAAAGTCCAATTCTTACTAGAGAAATACCAGCTAATCTATTTTATAAGAAAACGTAACTAATCTATAGATTTTTAGCATATAATCTATATCTAAGGCTTTGGGGGTTAACCGGTTTAAGGCCTAAGGGTATTAGAAGTATAGGTAAACAGCAAGCTCTAGTAGAGCGTATATATGGCGTAAGCGGCCCGTAAGGGCCAAGTATAGTATATCACTATATTCAGGATCGTTAATTCTATATAGGGTCTATACTTCCAGAGGTTACGCCTACTATATACAGCAGTTGTCTGGCTAACCATAACGTATAGATCTAGCATTTGGGCCACTAGAGAAACTAAAAAAGGCCCCCTTAAATCACTCCTTAAACCACTTTAAAAGGTCCAAACAGCCTGCCTTAGGAGTATAACAGGTGGGTATAAGCGAACGGCTATAGTACTGCTTAAGAAGGAAGCCAATATTCCCTTCCTATAACTATATATTGAAGCCAATGCAATATAAAGGGTGCAAAAAAAACGCAACTTTAACGTTATAAAGTATATTAAGACACGCCTAAACAAACTATAGAGGGACCTTAGGGTGCCCTATAGGAGAAGGAACCAACAACCCTAAAATAGGGAAGATATATTAGGAAAACAGGTAGAGAAAGTAGAAGAAGAATAGTACGGCGCTAGGGCCCAGGCCTATATAGAGGAGGAAGGGAGACGTATAAAAGGCTAGAAAAGATAATAGCAAGGGAGAGAAAGGAGCTAAAGTAGAGCATAAAAGAGTACTGGAAAACTATCTACCGTAATATAATACTGGTTGGACCGACGCTGGAGAGATAAATAGGAGTTAAAGGTATAGAGGTAGACTTAGGCAAGGGGAACCTAAGCCATAGTATAGGTAATACTATAGGGGGTAAATACCTAAGGGCTCTAAGAGGGCCTAACAAAGGCAGAAAATATAATAGCAATACTCTTAAGGACAGGAATAATAGGACTAAAAGATTGGCTTTACTAGGTAGGTGTCCTAGTAGGTAGCCTAAGGTGCGAATGTAGCTAGCTAAAACAGACACCAAAACACATAATACTGTTATGCCCCTTATACACTAGCTAAAAAGCAATGCTCTCAGCAGCTAGCACAGAAAACTATAATACACTACTCTCAACATAGAAAGGCCTTAAGGCGGCTACCCGGTAGCTTATTGGCTAAAATATACTAGACCAGTTCCGGGTTACAAAGGAAATAGTAATAGAAGGCAAAGGGGCGAGTAACAGGCGCCCCCTAATAACTCTACAGGAGTAGAGTATAGTGTGTAATACTAGCGCGTCCGTAGGTTTATTACGGCAGCAGTGGTTCCTAAGGAGGTCAAAAAGTAGGGTAGTAGAGCACCACTAGTAACTTATAGGCAACTCGCAAGCAAGCCCCAAAAGGCGGGGAGACGGATTACGGGGTTTTCTCAAATAGAGTTTTCTCCCCATATGTATATAAGGAGTAGTCCACGTGGGCCTAACAGGGATCCGAATCGGACGTTAAGCAATGAATAATAATAATAATATAATTAGAGTTAACTTATTAGGCAACCACTCTACTAGTTATTATTATATTATTAACTTTTTGTTTACCTATATACCTAGCCTATTAGTAAGTCTACTGTAGTATTTCCTATAAGGCCTTGTTATATATTTACTACTAAAGTTACAGTATTAATAAAGTTAAATAATATGCTACTAAAAGCACTAGTTATAACGCCATTAACGGCAGTAACCACCTTAGGTACTAATGGGGATACTAGTATAAGAGATACTGATTCGTAACTAGTTACGGTTAGACAGTTATAAGAAATAGTTAACTGGCTATAAAATAATAATAAAGCACTTAAAGATAGAATTAATGGCATTGGAGTAGCTAAGGTTAAGTTACCCTTAATTAAGCAATTCTTAGGAAAAAGGTTAAAGTTTAAGAGATTCCTTATATAAATGTACTTTAAGGTAATGCAAGAAGGCGCGAAACTAGTAATGGTTATAGATTAAGTAGCGTATATAGGACTATTCCTATTAGGGAGAGCACTTAAGTAGTTTAAACCTTACCTTACTAAAATATAGGTAAATGGTATATTAACTACTAACTAGGAAGTATGGTATATATTCTCTAGTTAGAATAGGTTTGCGAAATAGTTAATATAGATATTTAGAGACCCTAAGGCAATAACTATAGCGGAAAAAAAGCTCTAAAATCTAACGCAGCGCATTTTAGTAATTAAGTATATAATGCAGTTTTAAACGCTCGCAATATAGGTTAAATAGAATAATTAGGCGCTTATAGTATAGTATAGATAGGGACTTAAGGTAAAAGTCTAGGATGTAATGATTTTTTATAGAAGACGTAATTACTATATAAGAATTAATTACTATATAAGAATTAATTACTATATAAGAATTAATTACTATATAAGAATTAATTACTATATAAGAATTAATTAACTAGTTAATAAAGATTAATAATAGGATCTATTAAAGGGAATAAGCTAAAAAGGGCTAGGATAGAGTTCTATAGTTATATAAGGCGTAGAGTATATATTAATAAAGTTAAAGTTAAAAACTATAGAATGGTAGACTAGAGCTAATGGACCTAAGCAGTACTAAAAAATCTAGAAGATGGAATAAGAAACTATAAAAACCTAGAGGTTAAGGATTAAGCAATTATAGGACTAAGGAGTAGAAGCTAAACCAGGGATCTTAGTAGCAGAAAATATTTAGGCGGACTTTATAATAAGAAGAATAGTTTAAAATGGGAGCTTATATAAATTGCGGAAAATAAGGTTATTTTACTAAAGACTATAGAGGTGGTTAGAGTAACTACGTAGTAAAAGTACTAGGTTATTAGAATATAATTATATAGATATAAGTGTATTGTACAAGACCAGGGAGTGTTTAATTAAATACTTTAGGTTTTATTATAATAACGCATACTAAATTTATAAAGACGCTAAGTATAGCGTAAGCTATTGGCTATAGAAGCTAGAGTTAAAGGGACTTAAGGGAACTATGGAGTTAGATAAAGAGTAAGATTAACTCTATAAGCTAGATTAAGATATTATAGTAATATACGGACAAAGATTGGTGGAAATAATAATAGAGTTGGAGTATTTATTAATTAATAGTAATAAGGAAAAAAAGGAGGCTAACTAGGGGCGTTTAAACCTTAATAACGCAATAGAAGTAGAGACTAAGACCACTATAGAATGCGGTTTAGTAATGGATATTATAATACCGTTAGATACGGTATCTATTGCTTTATTAGACGGAAGGAGCAATATCTAAAGACGATTAAGTAAGTAGACGACTGCTAGTGCTAGCTTACTACTTAATAAAGGCAAAAGGCCATAGGCTTAAGATTTTTAGGAAGAGATAAGAGATATTTAAAATTCTTAAAGTGAGATAAGATATACTTAAGAACCTATAATAGATAAAAACTAATAAGAAAAGGTAGAGGCTTAGTTTAAAGGTAAATAAATAAGTATAGGATGAAGATTCCTAGGGAGCTAAGACTTTAAAGAACGAATAAAGTCTATAATAATCCTAGGTAAATATAGTGTTTAGCCTAAAGGATAAATGGTTAATATAATGGTTAAAAGGTTTAATAATATCGAAAATCCGTTTATAAGACGCAGTAGGATAGAAAGTATAAATAAGTTTAGATAATAAATTATTGTATAGTAGGAGCAGAAGTTAGATTAAAGATTAACTATGCCAGGATATATAAGGGATAGAGCGCTAGTATAGAAGGTTATTAATAGGCTAAGGGTAGGTATACTAAGCGCTAAGTAGCTTAATAACTTAGAATAAGAAGAGGATTTAGAGATTTTAACTTAGTTTATAGAATAACACGTAAAAGGTTACAACAATGCAGTAATAAAAAGATACTTCCTTATAGATAAGTTGTATACACTTATAGAGCTATACTATAAGTGGTATAGACAATAAAAGAATAATAAGTGGGAAGATTTCTGCATATGGCTAGATAAGAAAGCCGTACTAGATTAGGCTTTTTTAGAAAAATAGATAAGTTATATTAAAGGAGCCTTAATTATAATATTAAAGAGTTTAGAAGAATAGGTTATAGACTGGAGAGATATAATATGGGTATTAGTACTAGTAAACAAGATGGTAGCGTTTAGATTAATATAGGAAAGGTTTAAACTTAAGGATAAAGATAAGCTATAAGTTAACCCAAGACACCCAGCTTATTACACATTAGCATAGATTATATATATAGAATACTAAAGGATAAACATTATAAGTACCTAATAAGAATATATTAAATAATAGATAAGAAACGGTATAGAGATACTAAGTATATATATAAATAGCATTTAGCCCGCGAAGCCCTACTGCACGCGTCCACGTCGCCGCGGGTGGAAATATTATCTAGAATCCTATTCCTATTGATGGCCAAGTGCAGAGGCGATGGTAGAGAGCCGTCGCAGCGCGTGTAGCGTTGTCGTTTGACTCTGTGGTGATGGGCCCGCGACGCGTACAAAGTATCGCCCTTAATAACACCAGGAGCCTTACTGCCTCCGCTTAAAGCTCTTGTTCTACCATCTAGGGAGGCCTAGTAAGGGAAACTGGGATATAAAAACTGCCCAATATACAACTACCTGGCTTGCAGCTAGGCCCAAAACTGGCCTTATCCAGCTAGTTAACGTGGACGCGTCCTAGGCGTATAACAGGATACCCTTAGGCTTGCACTAGCTCTAAAATCGCAAAGTATACGTAATAAGGGCGTAGGGATCCTCCTTTTATAAAAACTTGTTAAGGTTAACGCGTTATAGATACTTTATACAAAACTTATTAAGGCCCTAAAGCCACCGCAAAGAACTTGTTAAGGCCCTACCTAGAGAACTTATTAAGGCCCCTCTATAAAGGCCTACCTAGTATCTGGTATACTTAGGTAACTTAGAAGAGGGTCTTAATAGGCGTAGTACGTGCAACCTAGTATAGTAACAGCAACGTAACGGTGACGCGACGGCGACTAGACGGCTTAATAAGGTGGAAATACGGGTAAAGCTCTAGGTAGCGGAAACATAGGCCATCTTTAACGGCCCTATAGTGTTTGACTTATAGTTAACTTATAGTTAACCCATAGTTAACTTATAGGCGACTTATAGGAGGGTCTTAATAGGCGTGGTGCACGTAACCTAATGCGTATATGTATAAGGCGACTTATAGGAGGGTTTTAATAGGTGTGGTGCTTGTAACCTAATGCATATATATAGGGGAGGCTATAGGGGAAACATAGGCCAGTTGGACGAGGACTTGACAGTTAGAGATATAGGCCAGCTTATAAAAGGGGGGGACATAAGCTTGGTTAGTAGGAGAGGGGAGAGTAGGTTGTCTGGTATAGGACCTAGTGTCTCTATAGCCCCTCTCCTACAAGACACGGTCGGCCTGTTATAAGGAGACTCTTATAGGCAATACAAAACGGGAACTGGCAGTAGTATAGGGTGTTGCGCCCCTATATTACTACTAGCCTCCTGTGGGGCGTAGTGCGTAGTAGCTACTGCTGGCTCTAAGGACCTTACCCCTTAGCTAGGCCCTAACCCTTGGTGCACCTAGTAGGCAGGCAGGATTACATCCTAGCCGGAGAGACTACTACGTGGCTTAAGAGAACGGATGCGCGTGTTAGTATACCAATAGATAGAACCGTTCGCCTCTAGGGCGGTACGCTAGTAAGGTATGCTTAAGGAGTAAACAGGAGTTACTTAGGCAGAGGAGGCTTTTGGTCTGGGCCTTAACTGTAGAAGGTACCCAAGGCTTCCATATTATAGGATACAGCCACGACGCCCTTATAGGATTACGCCAGTAGGCACGTAAGAAGGGAGTTGCGACCCCTAGAAGCGGCAGCTTATGCCTATGCTGGCGGAAATAATGAAGAAAGGCGTAAAACTAGAGGCTATGGAAGGCTCCTAAGCCGTACAAAAGCATACTAACTCTAGAAGGAGATTCTTATATAGACCGCTAGGGGGCAGTCTAGTACTTAGGTTAACCCCATTATAAGATATCTAAAAGAATGGTGAAACCCCCCGTTAATTAGTAGTGGCAGCTAACTGCTTATAGAAAGCCCCTTAGGCCTTTAGGCCTAGGTAACTGGGACTAAATACTAGAAAACTGGGGTAGAGGCCTAGATAAGCAGGTATATTAAACTCTACTATATAACTACCTGCCATGCTTCCAGAGGTCACGCCTACTATATACAGCAGTTGTCCGGCTAACCATGACGTATGGATCTAGCATTTGGGCCACTAGAGAAACCGAGAAAGGCCCCCTTAAATCACTCCTTAAACTACTCCAAAAGGTCCAAACAGCCTGCCTTAGGAGTATAACAGGCGGGTATAAGCGAACGGCTATAGCACTGCTTAAGAAGGAAGCCAATATTCCCCCCCTATAACTATATATTAAAGCCAATGTAATGTAAAGGGTGTAAAAGGAACGCAACTCTAACGTTATAAAGTATATCAAGACACGCCTAAACAAACTATGGAGGGACCCTAGGGTGCCCTATAGGAGAAGGAACTAACAACCCCAAAGTAGGGAAGATATATTAGGAAAACAGGTAGAGAAAGTAGAAGAAGAATAGTACGGCGCTAGGGCCTAGGCCTATATAGAGGAGGAAGGGAGACGCGTAAAAGGCTAGCAAAGACAATAGCAAGGGAGAGAAAGGAGCCAAAGTAGAGTATAAAAGAGTACTAGAAAACCATCTACCGTAACACAATACTGGTTAGACCGACGCTGGAGAGACGAATGGGAGTTAAAGGTATAGAGGTAGACTTAGGCAAGGGGAACCTAAGCTATAGTATAGGTAACGCCATGGGGGGTAAATACCTAAGGGCTCTAAGAGGGCCTAATAAAGGCAGAAAATACAATAGCAACACTTTTAAGGACAGGAATAATAGGACTAAAAGATTAGCTTTACTAGGTGGGTGTCCTAGTAGGTAGCCTAAGGTGCAAATATGGCTGGCTAAGACAGACACCAAAATACGTAATACTGTTATGCCCCTTATGTACTAGCTAAGAAGCAATGCTCTTAGCAGCTAGCATAGAAAACTATAATACACTGCTCTTAATATAGAAAGGCCTTAAGGCGGCTACCCAGTGGCTTATTGGCTAAAATGTACTAGACCAGTTCTGGGTTGCAAAGGAAATAGTAATAGAAGGCAAAGGGGCGAGTAATAGGCGCCCCCTAATAACTCTATAGGAGTAGAGTACAGTGTGTGATACTAGCGCGTCCGTAGGTTTATTACGGCAGTAGTGGTTCCCAAGGAGGTCAAAAAGTAAGGTAGTAGAGCACTACTGGTAACTCGTAGGCGACTTACAAGCGAGCCCCAAAAGGCGGGGAGACGGATTACGGGGTTTTCTCAAATAGAGTTTTCTCCCCACATATATATAAGGAGTAGTCCGCGTGGACCCAACAGGGATCCGAATCGGACGTTAAGCAATGAATAATAATATAAATAGCATTTAGTAGAAGTTTAGGAGTTAGGCAACTTAAATACTTTAACTAGAAAGATTTTTTATAAAAGAATACTGAGATAGATAATAGTGGTAGAAATGCCTAGAAAATATATATTTATGGCATATTAAGGAAAAGAAGTAAACTAAGTATTGGCCTAAAAAGGACTAAGTATAATTAGGATCTAGAAGCTAGTAGTTAGGAAAAATGGAGGCCTATAGGACTAGAGGGAGCTAGTAGTAAAGCCTTAGACCCTTAAAGGAATTTTAAAATAATGTCTAAATTTACGAATTAAGTGGTAAGATTAAAAGTTTAAAGCGTTAGTGGATAGTAGAGTAATAAGGAACTATATATTACTAATAGCATTTAAAAGAATAGGGTTACTATATAGATAGAAAGAATATCTATACCTATTAATAACAATTTTAGGAGATCTAATAACCTATAGAGGAGGTATTATTAATCTTAATACGGGACCTATTTAGATAAATATTAAAGAAAGGCAATTTAAAATGTCTTTTAATATCCTACTATTGGGAAAGAATAAGGTAATACTAGGAATGCCTTAGTTATAGAAATATAATCTTAAAATTGATTAGGTTATAGGTTAGATTAATATTAAGGATACTTAATAACGTAGAGTGCGATAAACTACTAAAATAGTATAGTACTAGGTTAGAGCAATATATAAGGAGACGAATTAAGGCTTAAGTTACGTACTAAAGAGATACTATAAGTATGGTAAGAGGCTGTAGAGCCTAGAAAGTAAAAAGCTATTAAAGTATATAGTATAGAACTATAAAATAGAACTAGAACTAGAAATAAGTCTAAGGTTCTTTCCAATCTATAGGTTAACTAAAGATGGGTTAAAAGCACTTAAAGAGTTTATCTAAGAAACCCTATTAAAAGGGTATATTAAACCATCGCGGTTATTAGCATGATATTTAGTACTATTTATACTAAAGAAGAACGGAAAACTTAGGCTATATATTAACTATAGATAGTTAAATAGCATTATAAAAAAGGATAGATGTTTATTACCCTTAATCAGCAAAATCTAAGATAGGATTGGAAATGTGTAAATTTTTATAAAGATAGATCTAAGATAGGCGTACTATTAGATTAGAATTAAGGAAGGTGATAAATAGAAGGCAGCCTTTAGGTTAGAGGAAGGACTATATAAGCCATTAGTTATGCAGTTCAGATTTATAAATGCACTAGCAATATTTTAGAAATAAATTAATAGTGTATTAGGAGAATACCTTAATAAGTTTGTTATAGTATACCTTAATAAATAAGGAAGAGCATAGGGAATACGTTAAATGGGTCTTAAAGAAACTATAAGAAGAAAAGATACTAGTAGTAATTAAGAAATGCGAGTTCTTTACTAGGAAGACCAATTTTATTAGATTTATTATTAAACTAGGTAAGATCTATATAGATCTAAAGAAAGTAGAAGCTATAGTAAGTTAGTAAAAACTAGAGAATGTTACGCAGTTAAGATTATTTCTAGGGTTTTGCAACTACTATAGGAGGTTTATTATATAATAGTTAAAGAATATTAAACCGTTTATAAGACTTATAAAGAAGGAGGAACTATAGATATAAGGAAAAATAAATAAAAGAAGTTATTTAAGAAACTTAAGGAGTTGTTTACCCAGGACCTAATTCTTAAGATCTATTAACTAAAGTTGGATACGGTGGTAGAGACGGATGCATTAGACTTTATACTAGGAGTATGCTTGCTATAAAAGCATTAAGACGTATAGCATCTAGTAGCATACTATAGTTAAAAGATAATACCACCAGAGTTAAACTATAATATCTATAATAAAGAGTTGCTAGGAATAGTTGCAGTACTTAAGGAGTAGAGAGCATTCTTATAAGGTATAAAAAAACTATTTATAGTTAGAATGGATTATAAGAACCTAATATGGTTTCTAATAATAAAAGAACTTAGTTCCAGATAAGTTAGATAGGTAGAAATGCTTATAGATTATTACTTTAAAATTTAGTATACTAAGGGAACTAAAAACGTAAGAGTAGACACGCTTAGTAAAAAGGCAGAACTATAGAACAATAAAAAAACTTTTAGGCGTAATGTTACGCAAGGACGAGGATAGATTAATTAGGTATAATTATCCTAAAATTATAGCAACTAGGGAAAAAAGGACCTATAAAATGCTAGAAAGTAAGTGGTTATAGAAGATCTAAGAGGCATAGAGCAAGGATCTAGACTTAGAGTAGTACGAGCACTAAGAGGCTATATATGTGCCAAAGTTAATAGCAGAAGAATTTATAAAGGAATTCTATAAGGGAATAACTTAAGGACATAATAGAGCTATGGGCTTAGTGCTAAGACTTTAAAAGGAGTATATTATTTAAAGAATCTAGGGACTAGTAAGATAAGTTACTAAGAAATGCCTAGATTGCTAAAGAAATAAACTAATAAGGTATAGGCCGTATGGAGGGCTATAACCTATTAAAATACTAGAAAAACTATAGGAGGTTATATTATAGGACTTTATTATAAAGTTACCTAAGTTAAAAAACTCTATTACTGGATAAAATTATAATATAATCCTAGTAATAGTGGATAAGTTAACTAAGTAGGGCTACTTTATAGTATATATAGAAGAAATCTTAGTAGAGGATATAGCTAGAATCTATATTAAAGAAGTATTTATAAGACACGGAGTACTAATAAAAATTATATTAGATAGAGATTTAAGATTTATAGCAGTATTTTAGGAGGTATTTTTAGCGGAATAAGGGGTTTATATAGTAACGTTAATAGCATATTACCTATAAACAGATGGTTAAATAGAAAGATTAAACTAAATATTAGAATAGTATTTAAGGCATTGTGTTAATTATATATAGAATAATTAGGTATCGCTATTACTAGTTATATAGTTTATATATAATATAACACTATAGGAAGGGATAGGCATATTACCTTTTAAGGCAAACTACGGATATAAGCTAAGAATATTGTTATTACTACACTAAGTAAAGAAGATAAGTAGTATAGCTAAATAGAGAATAGAGAACTTAATAAATCTTTATATACACCTTAAGGAAATAGCTAAACTAGTATAAGGAAGGATAAACAGGCACTATAATACTAAAAGATCTAAGGGACCAGATCTTAAGGAGGGAGATAAAGTATAGCTACTATATAAAAATTTTAAAAGTTAACAACTAAGCAAGAAATTAGACTATATTAGATTAGGACTATTTATAATTAAAGCCAAGATCTTAAAAGTTATATATAGACTTAACTTACTAGAGAAAATAAAGATCTACCCTATATATATATTATTTATTGCTTAACGTCTAATTCGGATCCCTATTGGGCCCACGCGGACTACTCCTTATTTATATATAGGGAGAAAACTCTATTTAAGAAAACCCTATAATCTATCTCCCCGCCTTTTAGGACTCGCCTACTTAGCGCCTACGAGTTACTAGTAGTACTCTTCTACCTTACTTTTTAACCTTCTTAGGAACCACTGCTGCTATAACAAGCCTATAGACGCGCTAGTATCGCAAACTTTACTCTACTACTGTAGAGTTATTAGGGGGCGCCTATAACTCACCCCTTTGCCATCTATTACTATTTCCTTTACAACCCAAAACTGGTCTAGTATGTTTTGGCTAATTAAGCCACTAGGTGACCGCTTTAAGGCCTTTTTATATTAAGAGTAGTGTAGTATAGTTCTCTATGCCAGATACTAAGAGCATTACTTCTTAGTTAGTGCGTAGGGGGCATAACAGTATTATATGTTTTAGTGTCTATCTTAGCCAGCCACATTTACATCTTAGGCTACCTACTAGGATACCTACCTAGTAGAGCTAATCTTTTAGTCCTATTATTCCTATTCTTAAGAGTGTTGCTATTATATTTTCTACCTTTATTAGGCCTTTTTGGAGCCCTTAAGTGTTTACCCCCTATAGTGTTAACCATGCTATGGCTTAGGTTCCTCTTGCTTAAGTTAGCCTCTATACCTTTAACTCCTATATACCTTTTTAATATTGGTCTAACCAGTATTATATTGCGGTAGATAGTTTCCTAGCATTCCTTTATACTCTACTTTAGCTTCTTTTTCTCTCTTGCTATTATCTTTACTAGCCTCTTACACGTCTCCCTTCCTCCTCTATATAGGCCTAGGCCCTAAAGCAGCACTATTCTTCTTCTACTTTCTTTACCTATTTCTCTAATATATCTTCCCTACTTTAGGGTTATTAGTTTATTCTCCTATAGGGCACCCTTAGGTCCCTCCATAGTTTATTTAGGTGTATCTTAATATACTTTATAATATTAGAGTTATGTTTATTTTGCGCCTTTTATATTGCAGTGGCTTTAATATATAGTTATAGGGGGGGGGATATTGGCTTCCTTCTCTAGCAGTACTGTGGCTGTTTGCTTATACCTACCTGTTATACTCTAGAGGTAGGCTGTTTAGACCTTTTAGAGTGGTTTAAGGAGCAATTTAGGGGGGCCTTTCTTAGTTTCTCTAATGGCCCAAACACTGGATCTATATATTATAGTTAGCCAGACAACTGCTGTATATAATAGGCGTAACCTTTAGAAGTATGGGCCCTATATAGAATTAACAATCCTAGATAATGCAATATATTATACTTGGCCCTTATAGGCCGCTTGCGCCGTATATATGCTCTATTAGAGCTTACTATCTACCCATACTCCTAATACCCTTAGGCCCTAAACTAGTTAACCCCTAAAGCCTTAGATATAGATTATATACTAAAGATCTATAGATTAGTTACGTTTTCTTATAAAGTAGATTAGCTAGTATTTCTCTAGTAAGAATTGGACTCCATATTATCTTGCCTATTCTATATAGATGTTATAGGCTTTCTCTAGTGTTTTACAATTCTCTGCAGCTGTTGGCCTGTATATAATTAGGTTTATATTATTAATAAAGCCTATCCCCTAGGTCGCCCCTTCTTTAAAGAAGTTAAGTAGGTTACTTACAAAGAAGAGGAAGAGTATAGGTAAGAAGGGTAATCCTTATAGTATTCCTATTATAACTGTAATAAGGGGGCTCTAGTATCCGCTAAAGACTAGTAATATTTCTTTCTAGCTTATAAACCCTTAGACAAATTATATAATCTATTTTAGGAAGCCCTTTACCCTAAAAATATATAGGAGGCGCTTATAGGGCATATTATTATAGGCGCCACTAATATCTAGGCTAAGTATTAATACTATAAAGTCCCTTTGCATTACCTATGCAGATTTAATAGTAGCAGTAAGTAGTATAAATGCTAATAGTATTAAGCGGTTCTTTCTTGCCCCTATTTAGCTTTATAATAGTAGGGCTTGTTTTTTAGCTATATCTACTATATAGTCCACTATTACCCTTTCTAAGATCTTACTAAGGGTGTTTTCTAAGGTAATAGGGTGGTAGCTTCCTAGGACTAGGTAATCTACTTTACCTTTTTTTTACAGAATAACTATTATTATAAATCTTCCAAATTGTAGGTAGTAATCTATGGTAAAGTATACTCTGGCTATATTTATAAGCTAGGGTGCTATAAGTGGTCTATAGGTTTTTAAGGCCTTATTTAGAATCCCATCTAGTCCTAGTACTATATTATTTAAAAGGCGGCTAATAGTTCTAGCCATTTCCTCTATTATTATATCGTTGTTAATCTATAGGCAAGTCACCAGTATTTTACCTATAATATTACTAAGGTCTGCTAGAGCTAGTTAAGGGAAGAACCTTTCTATAAGGATCTTTACCTTCTTATTATTGTTATTAGTGGCCTATAATTCCCCTACTCTTTATAGGGGTGGTAGGTATAGGTCTTCTACTAAACGCCCTACCTTTTTTTTTTTTACCTATTTTGCTATAGCCTAAAGGCCTTTATTATAGGGGAGGCTTGGGTTAGAAGTATACTTATTTATAAACTATCTCTAGTTATTCCTTACTTCTTTTTTTAGGGTATTCTTTAACTAGTTTCTTGTGTCTTTATATTATCTCTTATCTTTAGGGTTGTGGCTGCTTATATATTTCCTTCTTACTTGTTATTAGCTAGTAATAAGAACCGCGTATTATGCGGACCATACGTATTATATATAGGGGCCCGGTTATAAGACTAGGCAGTGCTCTTTTAGCCCATTTTTAATTACTACCTAGATCCTTTTTAGTCTATAGTTAATTTTCTTAGGAGTGGCTAATAAGCCTCACTTATTTAGTATTAGGTGGATTTCTTCTAGGTCTTAAAGTTATTATTTAACTATATTAAGGAAATTGTCTGTTTTAAGCTTCCTTATTGCGTATCTTTTACTATTTGGTTATACTTTAATATCTAGATCTAGCTGTATTTAGATAGGGATATAGTCTAAAGCAAGTGCCTATTCTTTTTTAGGGTTGCACCTTTTAAGTCTCTGGTATAGGCCTTTGTCTATAAATATAAGGTTAATTATACTTCTAGTAGTGCCTTATTGCTATATAGTTGCTCCTAAGGGGGTAGCTAGCTTAAGGCCCTAGATATCTATAGCTCTTAGTAGGCACTCTACCTATTATTTAGCAGCAATATAGATACCTCCCTACTATAGGTAGTAGAGGTTTATGTCTCCTAGTAGAATAGACTTTATACCTTTAGTTTCTAGTAAGCTTATTACCAATATAATATTCTCTATTTATGGGACCCCTTTAACCCTAGGGTTATACATATTAATAATTTATATCGGTCCCCTATATATCTGGATTATTATAACTACAATATCTAGGTTAACTGTCTGCTATAACTATAAGAACAGGCTGATAGCCTTACTAATTATAAAGCACACGCTTATAGCTGCTTTTAGTTTATATAGAAGCTAGAATCCTTAGGGGCAGTATATTAATTATATATAGGTATTATAGTACGGTTCTTATATAGTAAGGATATAGTATTTTTCTAGGTCTAGACTGTCTAGTAGGGGCCTTGCAAGACAGTGGTTTGTATTACCGCAGTTATATTATATAATAGATAGGTAGCGGACCCCCAGCAAGGGTCCTTTATCTCTCCTTTATTCCTTACTTCTTCTATTTTTACTTTCTCTAGGATATTTAGAACTTCTATCTCTTATATCTACACCTTAGTCCCTACTTATTTTATATAGAGCTTTCCATTCCTATATCTTATGTTCCTATTAACACTTCTATATCTAAATCTATTATTATCTCCGGTTCTTCCCTTATTCTTACTAGTTAGCTATATACCCTTTATAAGTTAGCTGCGAATATTATATTTACCATATTAAGTCTAATTCTTAATTGTCCTAGTCTTAAGCTTACTATAGCTGTCTATAAGGGTCTACCTATAGGGCGTCCTCTCCCTTGTGTCCCCTATAACCCTTATATCCCTATTTAGTCTAGTAATATTACACAGCGTCACTTCTGGCCTATTAAGGCTTGGGATGGCTGGCCTAGCCCCCCAGTATTAAAGGTAGGAAACACTAGAAAGGCACCTATGTCCTACTAGCTTATCGCCTATTATTTCCATTTATATAACCTAGCATGTAGTTATTCCCGCAGCTATTAAGCCCTTGCTTTCCATCTCCTATATTTAATGCAGTCTTCTCTCTCCTACGCCTTATATGTGCTTTGGTGGTAGTTTACATATTTTATTTAGTCTTAATTTAAGCAGTGTCTTATATTATAGGGGCCTGCATAGTGGCCGCAGCACACCTATACTGCGTATGTAGATTAGGTGTGTCCCTATTATATACAGCAATAGCATTATTCTAGGTGTAGTCTATAGTTATAGAGCCTTGTGTTATATATAAGGCCATTTATAATTATTCCTTTTTAGATAAGGAGTTTTTGCATTCCTAGTATATATATGCTAATAATAAGGGAGCTATACGTTTATCTAGCGTCTCCCTAGCAAGTCTCTGGCAACCCTTATATCCTCTTATTATTCTTATTATATACTTAGTTTGCATTTTCCTAACAAAGCTATTAGATTTAGGTAATCTTAAGTCCTAATATAAGGTATTCCGTTTATCTTACTATCTCCTATATAATTGCTGTATTATCCGCCTAGCGTCCCTTTTCTACCCTAAGGCTTATAGGAACTACTAGGACTTTAACTAGGTAATCCTTACAGAGTACTTTTATACTAATACATTCTCCTAGCCTATCCCCTACCCTTATAGCTTGTTCCTTTACCTATTAATCCTTTAGGGTAACTCTAATGTCTCCACTCCTAAGGTGTTAGACTATAATAGTATTATAAACCTCTTTGTAAATCTCTATAAGGACTTCTATTTCTAATTATCCCCTAAGCCCCTCTGCTTTTTCTATATTTGGTTATATTATAATTATATACCCAGTTGTTGTCTTAAGGGGAGTAGGTTCCCTATACTATAGAAGCATAGCTATAGTAGCCTAGGTGCGGTTCGCTAGTAAAGGGGGTTTTTATTTATTTTTAATTTTACTTAGCTATTAGAGGATTTAATTAAGGGTTTGCTAGAGGGGCGCCTAAGGTTTACTAAACTAGCGGGGCCATTCTGCTAGCTGTGTTAGATTATTATAGCTAACAGTTACTCTCCTATAATTCTAGATACTAGACATATCTAATAGGCTTTATATTTTGTTAGATACCTTCTTAATAAAGGTGTTTCCGCTTTATAGTATGGTATTCGCCCGTCTTTATTGTGGAGGGCCATTGCTAGGCGTGGTTCTGGCGGTCGCGCGCGAGTGCGAACCACCGTCGTTCGACGTGTGCCTCCCCTGCGATGCATACATCTTAGGGGGATTCTCTAGGTGATTTTCAGGGTTCTTTTGGTTGGTTTTGGTCTTTTTAGGCCAGGTGCAGCAAGAGCTCCTCAGTATAATCTACCCTATATAGTATATTATAATACTAAAGCCAATATATAGGAATGTTAAGCCACTAGTTTATAGGGTAGATATATATAGAGGTTAAAAAGAAGACAAATAAGAAGTTTTAAAGATTATTAGTTATAAGGATATTAATAACAAAATATAGCATAAGGTTAAGTGGATAGGCTATAATAAGACTACCTAAAAGCTATTAGATAACCTGTAAAACGCTATAAAAAAGGTATAAGAGTATTAGAAAAAACTAGGTTAGGCAGCATTAATAAAAAAAATTACTAAAGAATAAGTCACCTAAGGGGGACCCAAAAGGAGTAACTGCCACGTTACTTAAAGTTGTTTCCACCTTTAGTAGAAATAAATACTTTTTTTTTATCTTCTTTTATTTTATAAAGACCCTATTTAGTAAGATAAAGTTCCTTTAAATAAACCTTCTTATAAACCTTCTTAAGACGGACTAACTAAGTAAAGGCGTTTATTTAATTCTTTAGAGCCTTCTATTTATAAATAGAGGTAGTAAGATAAGTAAAGGCAGCTTTTAATTCCGCCACATAAGTATAGCGTAGTTCTTTAAGAGTAGCTAATAGCTTACTATTAAGCTTCTTAGCAGCGGATTAAATCTAAAACCCTATAATAAATTTAGCAAGGTTCTAGACGCCTATAAAGACTAATAAGATACATACACTTATTGTTAGAGATAAATTAAATATTACAAGACAATTGCATACTTAATTTTGTATACTTAGTATAGGAGAAAGGTTAGTAACTAGACAGAGCCGCATTTATAACACATACTAACTTCTTTTTAGTATAATAAGAACATAGCGATATAATTTCACCTAATAAAAGAATTGTTAAAATTATATACGCACAACAATTAGACGCAGAGGATCTAATAGGAGGTATTAGGAATAATAAAGGTTATTAAATTAAAGACGGAGATACTATACCTTTAGTAGACGACTTAGAGATATAAAGTATCTTTAAAGACAAAGATAAAAAGGAGGGGGATAATATTACGGACCTTATATTAGCAGTAGTACGGCTACTTAAAGAGGATATAAATAGACTAGTGGTAGAAGCGCGGAAGGCGCTAGAACTAGTTAAACTGTGGGATAAGGGATAACTAAGTTATATAATAGATTATGTTACCGTTTTGGTATATAGAATCTATAGGATCTATAAGGAATATTATATACTAAACGTACCTTGTGTACCTTACGTAGGAGTAGTTCGTGTATTTAAAGGACCATAGTCCCTACCTAGATAGTTCCTTTCTTTATAGTGAATCTTAGAATATAATTAAAGTTAATCTATTGGGCAACCATTCCACCAGTTATTATTATATTGTTGACTTCTTATTTACCTATATACCTAGCCTATTAGCAAGTCTACCGTAGTATTTCCTATAAGGCTTTGTTATACGCATGCAGTTTCTTATTATATATCTTATAGTTTAATTTAGTAGGGGCGAGTTTCTAGAAAAGAAAGGCTATCAGATATAGCTCGCCGTTCTTATTATATTACAATAATCCTCCCTTTAGCGCATAATTAGACAAGTCTATTTTAATAATATATTTAAGGTTAAGGTTAAAGTATGTGGGAATTAGAGTAGTTATAAAGCAATACTTTAAGTTATTAAAATCTTATTTACATTTAGCGATCTACTTAAATTCACGTTTTTATTTATTAGGCTTACTAATAGCTAGGGAATTTCTAAGAAGTAATTAGTAAATTAATAATAGAAATTTACAAGTCCTAAAAATCTTTAAATATCTCTTATATTACTAGGACTTTCCTAATTTATAATTGCGGCGACTTTTTTAGGATTTATTTTAATTCCGTTATAGGATATAATTAAGCCTAAGTATATAACCTTAGACGCGTAGAACTTATATTTCTTAATATTACATTATAAGCCCGCATCTTATAGGTGTTTAAGGACTATTCTAATATATTTCCAATGCTTAAAGAGTAAAAATAAGTAGATTAATATTAGGTAAAACCTAAGCAGATAGTTATATAGCTGCGAGGCATAGGCAACTTTTATACAACTTGCCTATAAGGCACGTACGTCATACGCGCCTAAGAAAACCCCTTTCTTACCTTACACCTTAGACTCCCCCTTTATAAGGGCGCGAAGAGGCTTTAGGGAAGATTTGAAGGAATAAATATAAATTCTATCTAATCTAAGGGTATATAGCTCTTGCAAAGTACAAGACGTTGCGTAAAGAAGAGAAAGGAATATAGGAAACTTGTAACTAAATATTTAGGGTCTTAGCAGTAGACGCGTAGGCATAAGCCCACGTGGATTTTAACAAGTTTCGACCAAATTCCATTACATTAGTAGAATTTGGTGGAATTTAATCGAGTTAGCGGAACTTAGTGGAAAACGGTAGATTATGGCGGATAATTGTAGATAGTTGTAAATAGTTATAGACAGTTACAAATAGTTACAAACAGTTTTATACAGTTATCTATTAAGTGTCTCACCAAGACATTCCTACTGTAACTGGGCTAGTCCCGTTACACCCTTCTCCTTTAAGGATTTATCTGTCTATATAATATACCCTATTATTCTAGTATTAAGCTCCCTATCTACATTCTTACTATATATTTAAATCCTTACCAATTCTATTAGGAAGATAACCGGTTTAATTTTTCTATAACGCCTATACTTAACAGTAATACGCCCGCGATATAATAGTAAAACGCCTTAGGATCTAGTGTAGATAAAGCCTCTATACTAGTAATATCTAAGCCACCTTCTAAATCTTAAGACGATTAGATATTTATAAATATTAGAGACTAGTTTAACTTATATACCTGGGCTTAATAGGAGTTTAGTAAGGTTACTAGCGTCTTACTAAATACTGCTAACCTAAAGGAGCTAGATGAGCTAGCTAAGAAAATAGCCAACTTATAAAGTATTATTGATTTAAAGCCCTTCTATTATCTTTTAAGCGAAGAATATAAGTTATATAGTGAGCGTATACGCTAAATAGATCTTAACGCCCTGGTTAAGAAGTTACTACCTAATATTAGTGGTACTACTTAACAGAAGTTTAACTGGTAGATTGCTATGGTTAAGACCTAATTTAAGGTTAATAATGTTGACTATAACTATAAGCGACGTACGCGCTAGGCTATTAAAGGTTTTATAAAAAGTTAAGATAATTACCTAACTAGTAACGTATTTCACGGGTGAGCTGGTCAAACGGGTAAGCTAATCACTTCAAAAACACACCAAAAAATGGAAAAATCACACTTTAATATCTTAACAACCACTTAATAATAAATTTTAATAATTTAA
>Ga0307507_10001112_pt1 | contig 59715 bp, 18 predicted proteins | sample 7_EM_MG_FD_207223 | JGI IMG/M metagenome (GOLD analysis project Ga0307507, IMG submission 207223) | Populus trichocarpa ectomycorrhiza microbial communities from riparian zone in the Pacific Northwest, United States - 7_EM | ecosystem: Host-associated > Plants > Roots > Unclassified | place... | reverse complement strand
TCTTTAATTAATAGAGACATCTTAATATATATTATACGAAGCTTCAAAGATAAGAAAGAGAATTTTTCTTAATGCCAAGCATTCTTAAACCAATATTGGCAATATTGGCGATATTGGTTGAACCGATATTGATTGGTTTGTGATTGGTTCGGCTTTTATCGGTGCCAGCACTAGTGGATTTTGATTATCCGCCCCATAGACTCTTCGGCTCCGCCTTAGAGTCAACGGGCCACGTAGCTCAATGGGCTAGTTTAGCCAAAATCAAATACACCACTTTTTGTTAGCAATCTATATACCATAATCATATCTAATAAATACAAAACTAAAGAGAAGCGCGTCTAAGATGCAATTGCGCACAAAAATTAACATCCTGGGTTATCACTTAAGACGTACGCCAACGAATTTAACGCGCCATATAAACGTGTCGTGGCGCGTTATAAGGGCGTGCAAAGCAAGATGTAGAGGCTAGGAAGCAATAAGAAGCTTAATTCTATACAGGAGCAGATGCTTCTGGCATATATTAAGCGCATAGATTGTATAGGAACTTATGCCTTAATCTATTAGGTCCACGCTACCGCTAAGCGCATCCTTATCCTCTACGCCTAACCTGGCACCAAGCCTACCTCTCTTAGACGCAACTAAACTAAGAACTTTATTAAATAATATAAAGAAACACTCTATAAGGTTAAACAGAAGCCTATAAAGGTAGAATAAACTGCTTTAAACAATTTAAATAAAATAGCGGAGTAGTATACGTTATATAAGGATATTAAGGCAAAATATAGTATACTCCTGTTACGGCGCTGGTGGAAAACAGTGGATCTTGGCAGACGTGGATTATAGTAGACGCGGGTTACGTAACTTGAGGACCGCATAAAATATCAAGCGGCGCTGCTATTCTTCTCCTTCCTTTCTCTAGCTTTGGATCCTTATTTATAGACTACCAATTATATAGGCTTGCGCGTCCCTCTTGCTATGCTTATGCCTTAATTAACTAAGTCGCTAACATTATCTAAAGCTTATCTACTCTTCTTCCTAAGAAGGAACTTAAATATATCTATCTACAAGACCATAAATAGGACAAGGACATAGAATAGGACCCTAAGGACATTACTAGGACTATAAGGACAGGATAGACCTAAGAACCAAAAGAACATAAATAGAACGCGAAACCTAAGAATAGGATACGCATAGACTAGAACCCCTAGAAAATAAACAAATACTAGAAATTACCTAATACCTCTACTACTATGCTAAGAAATATAGCAGCTGGTAAAGCCGCTGTAGGACCCGTAAATACCTCTAATAGTAAAATAGTTGCTGTCTTAACCCCCTAGAAAGAGCTTATAGCAGCTAATGCCAAAATTAAACGGCTTTAAGAGCTACTTAAAACTAGAAACACCCCTATACCTAGTAAGGAGTTATTAGACACCTAGAGACTTACTATAGTCTTTAAGGCCCTAGCCTAACGTATAGTATTAGCATTATTACGGTCCGTAAAGGTTATAGACCCCTTATTACTTACAAACGGGATTAACCCTACATTTAATAACTAGAAGCTTTAATTATAGGACAAGCTTAAAGTTAATATGGACTACTTCCCTATTACTTAAGCTAAGATGGCCTACGTCTTCGGCTATATTGGCGGAGACGTATAGATATACCTACGTCCGCGGTACGCCTAGGACTTAGTAGATCCCTTCCTCTCTAGAGATAAGATAATTAACCACTTATCTTCTATCTATAAGGACCCCTTTAAGGTATAAAACGCCCGCCTTAATTATAAAGCTCTTAATATAAAGATAATAGAGACCTTTTTAGCCTTTTAGACTTGCTTTTTATACCTAGCCAGCTAAGCCTAAATTCCCTATAAAGACCTAATGCTAGACTTCTTTAATAAGCTTACCCTAGATCTATAGCGCGCCGTACTACTAGTTTTTACTACTATATAGACGCTAAAGGTACTTATGGACTACTGCCTATCTATTAACTAAGGCCTCTATTAAATTAAGGTATAAGCTAAGCGGTATAAAGCTAGAAACTCTCTAAACTAAACTATAAGCACTATATAAACGGCCTATAATACTCTAGCATAATCTGTAACTCCTATAGTACCAGCTATATAGCCCGCCGTTAATTTAGCAGCTAGCTATATAGCTAGTCCTACTATAGGTCTGGCATATACTTAGCCTATATATAATAACCCCTATAAATAGGCCCTTAGCAATTAAGGAGCTTGCTTCTTATATAGCTAGAAAGACTACTTTGTAAAGGATTACTAGATAAAGGCAAAAACAGGTAAGGTTCTATTGATTTAGAAGAATGGCATAGAGCTAGAAAAAAAGGAACCCTAGAGAAAAACTCCTCTTTAGGGTTAAAAGGAATTAATATATTATATATTAATCTAAGTCGGCTAGTTAGTAAAAGAAGCCGCACTATCCCTTATACTTTATTTTATAATAGATATTAAGTTTTAATCTCCGCTTTAGCTAACTCTAGAGTAAATGCCTTTACCTTAATAGATACCTAGTGCGCCGTAAAGCTAGCTAAATTTTTAAATGCGCCTTTTAAAGAACTGCCTAAACCAGTCCCTATTCGCGGGTATAATAGATAGATAAAACTACCTATTATAACTATTTTACGGATCTACCTCCATGTTAATAAATAAAGGTAGTATAACATCCCCTTTCTTATTATAGACCTAGGAAGCTATAATATAATCTTAAAAAGAAAATAGCTAGCCTATTTAGGCTTACAGCTTGATGTATAGAGTAGATGGTGTCAGATAATCTGTATTCTCTAAGGCGTGGGACACGTGCACGAGTCACGTGCACGGGGCACGTGCATTGTAAATCTCTTCAGAGCCCTAGGGGCCCTAGGTCAAGACATAGACATCAATCAACGATCAAGTCAAGATCATCAATCAATCAACCCATTTAATCAATGAACCCCTCTATCTGAACTTCGTGACAGTTATGAGCCCGGTCCGCCGACTCAAGAAGCTATTCAGCTATTACTCAATCGTTTAAAGAAATCCTACCTCAATTGTCACAAGACGAGTCTTCGACGAGATTCCACGAGATTCCACGAGATTCCACCTCAATCTGACGACAAGGACGATCCTGACGACAGGACGATCCTGACGACAAAAATACCATCTCAAATCCTCCTTTGCCTATTAGTCAAAATGACTCCACCGACATCGAGTTCGTCGACCACGATCATCCTCAATAAACCAGAAGACTGGGAGCAATGGATCTGGCAACTATAAGCCCTCATAGATCAGCAAATTTGGGCCCACGTTGACCTAGCCATAGAAGCACCTCAAGAAGGTCTACTTGAAAAACCACCTCTTCCAAAGGTCACAGATTTCAATGAGAATGCAACCTTATATGCACAGCTCTTAACGAATTAACAGAAAGCGTACGAGAACAGTAGACGATACTACAACTAAGACATAAAGTATTTCCTTAGACAGGAAGATCGTCTTTAACAGATCTGCACCTAGATTACGTCTATAGTATTAATTTAGAAGAAGCTACTGCTTAACCCTTCCTTAATAGTTAAAGAATGGCTATCTCGGCTAAAGGAGAACACAGAACCTACCTCGTCATTTGTTAGGAAGAAGGTATAATACTAGTATACGGAAGCCCTTAAGGGGTTTAAACAGTTGTTAAAATTAAACTAGTGGCTAGATTAATAGAAACACGCAATATCCCTAGAAAAGAAGTATAAAATCCCTTAAATATCCAATAGAATCTGGCTATAAGATTTGGCAGAAGTTATTTAACCGTTTAGCAACGCCTACTGTGTAAAGTACACTACTAAGTTAAATAACCCTTAGAAGTCAAGATCTTCCAAATACCGCAGAGTAGCAAAGGAGCTGCAAAAAGGACTTAAAATACCCTTAAAGAAAGCTAATACTACTATAAGAGGGAGTACCTTTAATACAGACTTCATAGAGCAAGCTATAATGGATTACTCTAATACTATTAAAGGTCCAGGGAAAGGAACCTTAGTATATACTAAACGCTTAAAGAGAGCTAGGTCACTAGTAGACAAGGAGACGTCCTGTAAGAAGCTACTACCCATATACTTAGCATGCGAGAAACAAGGACATTCCCTTTAAGACTATTGGTATTTATTTAAAAATAAGCGACCTAAAGGAGTTATAATTAAAGATGCTCGCATTAAAAGGGTGCTAAAGAAGGTAGAAAAGAATAAGAATCTTACTAACCAAGTTACAAAGATTAGACTTAAAGAATAGGAAGATAAGGCTTAATAACAATAGGATAAGAGCTAGAAAGTTAAGATTAAGGGAGAAGCTAATATAATATTCCTAGAATTATATTATATAGGTTAAATCCATCCATTAAAGCTATTAACTATTCTTAACTTAGGAACTACTCTATATATCTTTAATAATCTCTCTCGTTTTTATAACTTTAGGAAAGCTCTAAGATATAAATACGTCACCGCCAGCAGCTTAGAAGTGCCTATATTAGGTTACAGTAATATTACTATCCAAGTCACAAAACCAGATAAGAGTAAGGGAATCCTATGTCTTAAGGACGTTGCCTTTTATATGGACTTTAATATAAATCTAGTGTTGTTCTGTCTACTTTAAAAGCAAGGGTACTTCTGGGATAATAAAGGAAACAATAATCTTTTAGTTTGGAAGGACAATACAATCCTATATTAAATGGAAGAACATCATAAACAATAGACTATCAAATACGTCCAACTAGGAAGTCTATTAGCGTTTAATATAAGCCAACTGCTACGCCACTAATAGAAGCGTAGAGTATTATTAAGAGACATTCACCTAGATGCGAAAGGTAATGTATAACTATAGTATCTACGTCTAGGTTATCCAGGACCTATAAGCCTTTATTATTTAGGTATTAACGCCCTAGGAGTTAAGCTTTAAGGCCCTAAGATAATAGAATGTTAATACTACAGTCTCGCCAAAATTAAGCGTTAGGTCTTATAAAGGTTCTTAGAATAGAATATTAATAAACCTTATCTTAACCTCTATATTAACTAGACTAACCTTAAGGAAGCGCATACCAGATTTGTATAAGTTATGTTTATCTATAATACTTTCTTAGGAAAAACCTTCCCGTATTTTATAATAACATATAGTAAAGAGAAGGAGACACTATAAGTACTTAAAGATTTTATCTAATAGATTCATCTGAGGTATAACCTTAAAGTTAACACTATTATATTAGACAATAAGCTAGGGAGAAGGAGAACCCTTAAATAGCTATAGACCTAAGGGATTACCTTTAAGCCTTTAGCGCCATATACCTAAGCACAGAACGGTACCACCAAACACTTAGGGGGTGTAATTATTAAGAAAGGACGTATAATAAGAATTGCTGCCAATCTACCACATAACCTATAGAATGAGATAGTTAATTATATAGTCTACCTTTAAGACTAAACGCCACAGGAAAGTAATGGATGGAAATTGCTATATAAAAGGTTCCATACCTACCTAGTAAATAGGAGATTAAGAAAACTACAATTAGCGTACCTAAAAGCCTATAGCTATAGGGCGTACATAATAACGTTAGATGCCTAGCTAAAGAAAAAAAGACTAAGTAAGCTAGATCCGCGAGCCTATATTAGCTACCTCATTAGCTATAACTCTACTAATATCTACAAGATCTAGATCTTGTATAAAGGTATTATTATCTCTACTAGGGATGTTATCTTTAACAAAAAGACGTTCTTTAATAGCAAGCAAATGGACATCTTAAAGGATCTACACACTAAATTAAATATGCTAATTAAGAAGATTTAACTCCCTAAGACCTTAACTAAGAATAAGGTTCTTCTAGAAGATAATAACAAAGTATTTAAACCGTTAATTTAAAAGGAAGACGATGATATTAATAAGCCAGTTTAAACCTTTAATAAGTTAGCAGATCTTAAGCTTGCAAGAGCTCTTAAAGATGCGTATTATATATTAGGGCGCGAAGAGGCTTTGGGGAAGATTTAAAGGAACAATATAAATTCTATCTAAATCTAAGGGTATATAGCTTTTCAAGAGAACAAGACATTATATAAAGAAGAGAAGGGAATAACCAGAGAATCTTATAATTAAACAGTTAGGGGTCTTGGTCGATGCGTGCGCACATACGCACGCAGACAGACTTCGGTAGAATTCAATTAATCTGGCAGAACTTGGCAGAAGTTAATTAAGCTAGCAGAATTCAGCAGAATTTAGTTAAAGCATCAAGTTTATCTTATCAAGTGTTTTACTAAGACATTCCTACTATAACTAGGCTAGTCCTATTACAGTACCCCCCCTTTAGCCAAAGGTTTAAAATAATTTAATTTAGTTAAGAATTCATAATTTTTTTTATCACGTATCGTATTTTCGCGTTAGGTGGCAGTCTTAGCAAGGCAGATCTAACCAATTAGACAACTTTGACCGCTGGTTAAAGTTCCTTAACATCTTACGTGTCACGTAATCGCGTTATAAACATCGTAACTTATTTCAAGTTCTTTTCAAATTCAAGTTTCGTGTATTTATATTGGGTGGCAGTTGTTTGCCTTTATATCATGTCCATCTAGCCAGAGCAGGCCGCAAAGGATAGTCCTTATAGAATTCTTTTACCAGGGAAGGCGCATCAGCCTTAATCTAATTATAGGTTTCCTAGGTTTATATTTTATATCCTTCCCACTTAACAAGAAGTTTAAATTATTTGGATTATAGTTTCCATTACATATCGTCAATTAAGTCAATAAAGTAAGAACTGTTACCATTATTAATAATTACAGGAGGTGGCAGTAGTACTTTATAAGTTATAGGATTATCTTTTAAAGGTTGCAACAAGCTTATATAAAACGTCGGGTGTATTTTCATCTTAGTTGGCAGTTTAAGCTTATAGGTATATAAGCTTAGTTTCTTCTTAATTCGGTACGGCCCTGTAAACTTCCAATTAAGTTTCTTTAAGGGCCGTTAAGTCCGTATGTTTTATATATTCAGGTAAGCCATGTTACCTTCCTTAAAGTCCCATATAGGAGCTTGTCCTTTATTCACATACCATTCCTATACCATTTAAGCGTACATTAATTTACTTTATAATAGTTCCATTAACTGCTTTATTCAATTAGCAAAGTTATATACATCAATTAACTAGATCTATTTAATTGTAGGTCCTATTGTATTAATTTTGGGTTGTGGTTTAAATCCAAGTTAAGGGTTTTATCCATAGGTTACGTAGAACGGCGTCACGCCTGTTAATATATTTATTATATTATTCACAGTAAACTTAGCTAAAGGCAGCCATTTTTCCCAGTCGTCTTGCAGGTAGGAGCAGTACATTTATAAGTATTGTTCCATAATCACATTCGTAATTTCAGTTTAACTATCTATCTCCGGATAAAACGCAGTCAAGAGTTGTATTTAAATACTTAATTGTTTATATAGAGCTTGCCAGAAGTCTAAAACAAACTGGCTTCTATGGTTAGATATTATTAAGTTAGGAAGTCTATATAGCTTAAAGACATACTTAACAAAATATTTAGCTACTGATATCACATTAATTAAGTCCATGGAAATTATATATCGCATTTTTATAAGGCAGTTAACAACTACCATAATATTTATAAACCTATTACTGCTAGGCAAGTCAACTATAAAGTTAATTAAGATGTCGCGCCATCTTTATATTGGAATTGGTAGCAGTTAAAATACTCCTTACTTCTTTATATAAGAGGTCTTTCCACACACACACATCCTACATGCTCAAACATATTTTTATACATAGTCGTGCATCATAGGCTAGTAGTATACTCATTAAACAATCTCATAGGTCTTTACACGGCCAGGATGCCCTGCTACAGGGGAGTCATATACAAAATTAAGTATCTTAAATTATAAAGGTTTAGAATTCGGAACTACTATCTTCTATCAATAGTACAATTAATTATTTCAAATTTCACATTCAGCGAGTGTAATGTCCTTATGCTATCATTTTCCTATTTAAATTGCTTTTATTATATCTATTATCCATACATCGTTCTTATATTCGTATTCTATTAGCTTATTAATTTCCATTTCCCATTTATCAACTTCTAATTCATTTCTGTCGAGTTCCGCATCTAGAAATATAGGATGTAGCTTTTCAAAACGTTTAGGGGGCAGTAAGATCCGTAATTAATTCGTAATCCGTTCATCCAAAGCGTTCACAGGTAGGTCCTATAATTGTCGTATTAATGCATTAGGCTTCTAATTAAGTTTGCCTAGTTAGTATATAATCTTAAAGTCAAATTATAAGAGGTATTCGGCCCAACAAATTTAGCGCTACATTAATTGTTTTATAGTTATAAAGTACTGCAGGTTCTTATAGTCCGTTAATACGCATATCAGGAACAACAATCCTTTAAGCTCAGGACGCCATTATTCAAAGCATCTAATAATTGCAAGCAGTTCCTTATCATATATCTCATAGTTTAATTTAGCAGGGGCGAGTTTCCAAGAGAGAAAGGCTACTGGACGTAGCTTGCCGTTCTTATTATATTGCGATAACACTCCTCCTAGTACATAATTAGACAAATCTGTTTCGACAATGCATTTAAGGTTAGGGTTAAAGTAGGCAAGAATTAGAGCAGTTGTAAAATAATGCTTCAGGTCATTAAAAGCTTGTTCGCATTTAGTAGTCCATTTAAATTTCATATTCTTTCTTATTAGGTTTACCAATAGCTGGGCAATTTCTGAGAAGTAGTTAATAAATTAATAATAGAAGTTTGCGAATCCTAGAAATCCTTAAACGTTTTATATATTACTAGGGCTTCCCTAGTTTATAATCGCGGTAACTTTCTTAGGGTCCATTTTAATTCCATTACAGGATATAATTAAGCCTAAGTACATAACCTTAGACGCGTGGAACTTGCATTTCTTAATATTGCATTATAAGCCCGCATCTTATAGGCGTTTAAGAACCATTCTAACATATTTCCAATATTTAGAAAGCAAGGACAAGTAGATTAAGATATTATTAATATACGCGGTAACGAATACATCAAGGAATTTATAAAGCGTATTATTAACATATTGCTGAAACATACCGGGACTATTTTTTATGCTGAACGGCATTACTAGGTATTTAAAGAGTCCCCATTATGTACGAAAAGCTGTGTACTTCTTATCTCCTTTACATATACGGATTTTATTAAAGGTAGCGACTATATTAAGCTTTATAAAGTACTATGCCTTTGCTAAACAGTTAAGCGTTTCTTAAATCAGGGGAATCAGATATTGGTTTTAAATCATAATTGCGTTTAGAGCTTAATAATTAACACAAAATCTTAAGCCTCCTCCTAACTTTTTAATGAATAGTATGGGTAAGGTAAATGGAGATTAACTAGGGCGAATAAATCCTTTTTCTAGATGCTTATTAAGGTATTGTCGCATCACAAGCAGTTCTTCTTGTAATATACCATATAGCAGACCGAACTTTAGTATTATACCAGGCTCAAGTTCTATCTTAAAATCGTGCTTATCTTAGTGCAGGGCTAGTTAGTCTACAAATTGTTTTTTAAACTTATTAATTAGATTATGGTACTTTTTAGGTACAAGAGGTTGAGGATTAATATACTGTTTTAGTTCTAGTGCTTTCTTAATATCTTCCATGGTTATAGCAAAGATTTTATAATCTTATCTTTTTGCTAATAAAATAAAGGGTGCGGCCTGTATTATATAAATTTTAAGAGGTTTTAATATAACATCTTTACATTCTTTACTACAATCGGCAGTTATAGCTTTATTGTATTGGTTTAAGGTTTATAGCAAGGGTAATTCATATTGTTTTAAATTCAAATAGTTATGTACATATTTATAGGGCAAATAGGTTTTTAAGCAATGACTTCAGCAGTAGGTTATACAGAACTTTAGTGTTTCTTTAACCCAGCTAATTAAAGGGTCATATTGTTTTAGCTATTTATGTCCAAGTATCATCTTATATTACTTTAGGGGTATTATAAATAGGGAAACATATTCAAGGTATTCACCCATCTATATTTTTACAAGAGCGTAGTGTATCAATTCGCTATATATCAAGGGTTTACCATTAAAGCCTTATAGGCCTCAGGGCTTATTAAGTTTCTTTAAATTCAAGCGTTAGGTTTTTGTATAGTTCGTATTAATGAAGCCCATACTAGTGGCTCCGCTGTCTATAAGGATTTATACCTCCTTCCACTTTCTAAGTATTCGAATTTCGCCAAGTATATTAAGGGAGTCGTGTCATATATCAGCGCTAGAAGAGCCTAGACACTTATACTCTTCTACTTCTTGTCCTAAGGCACAACTTAGCCCTAGGACGATTTGTTTTCTAAGTTAGCTAAGGGTGAGATGCTTTATAACAACTAGGTATGATTTGTGGAACGAGTACAAGTTAAGAAGTAAGTACGGCTTAAAGAACGAGTGCAATTTAAGGAGCGGGTGCAATTCAAAGACCAGGAGGAACTACGGCGGACTTTTTTAAAAGGGTAAGTTCGGCAATTCCTTTAGATATGTCCTTTTCTACCACATCCAAAGCATTCTCTATTTGCGGCTCAAGTTCTTCATTTATCGGTTCCTAAGGGTGCATAGGATTAAGTGGCGTCGAGGTCCATAGGGTCGTGCGTAGGTTTCAGAGAAGGGTCGCGCTTTGGGGTATATATCGGTTTCATGGAGCTTTAAACACGAGGTATAGTTGGCTTTAGAGAACGAGTCTATTTGTTATATTAAAGGTCCTCATTAATTCATTAACACACTGTAGCAAATTTAGGTAGGTCCTTTAGTAGTTCCCTGCCTACTAACTATGCTCTAATTTCATCCGAAATAGCTTATTAAAGAGCAGCAACTCTAGCGGCTTCATTCCAATCTAGTTTGCCAATAAGGCCTAAAAATTCCAAAAAGAAGCTTGTAAAGTCTCGGTTCTATTATTATAGGTTTTCAAGTTTGGTAACAGCGGTGTGTTCACAGCTGGCGTTATTATATATTTGTTCTAGCAGAGAAACAAAGGTTTTAAAATTAACAAAGGTGCTATTACAGAAGAATGGGTCCATAGTTTGTGCAGCATCTTTGTTTAAATAAGACATTCTATAGCTAACCTTACTAGCTTTAGTAGGGTATCAGTTATGGTTTATTAAAAGTTTAAAACAGAGCTTGGTTACAAAGGGACGTAGGTTATTTCAATTTCTATTAAACATTAGAGGGTTAGGAAGCTTTTCTAATTTCGCGGCAGGTACTGGGTTCGTTATAGGTATAGGTTAAGCTAATGTTACTAGTTTAAGGTTCGTATTTAACGGGCCAGGTTCAGATACAGTTATATTAATTTTATTTATAGGCGGTGTTGGGGTCTCTAACATAAATACTTGGACGTTACGGAGTTCTTTATGGAGTGCTTCCATTAATCACTAATACTGGGCTTCTAGTGCAGCCCACTGCTGGGCTAAGGCATCTGTAAAGGACTGTTGCATTATAGTCAACTGTTCCCTAACTAAGGACATAATACTTATAGTTATCAAAAAGGATTTGGGTTCGTTTGCTATTTCAATAGTAGTTGTTTTTAATACAACATAATGTTAGGGCGCGAAGAGGCTTTGGGGAAGATTTAAAGGAACAATATAAATTCTATCTAAATCTAAGGGTATATAGCTTTTCAAGAGAATAAGACATTGCGTAAAGAAGAGAAGGGAATAACCAGAGAATCTTATAATTAAACAGTTAGGGGTCTTGGTCAATGCGTGCGCACGTGCGCACGCGGACAGACTTTAGTAGAATTCGATTGATCTAGCAGAACTTAGCAGAAGTCGATCAAGCTGGCAGAATTCGGCAGAATTCGGTCAAAGCGTCAAGTTTATCTTGTCAAGTGTTTTACCAAGACATTCCTACTATAACTAGGCTAGTCCCGTTACATTATACGCCACCTCTAACAGAAGAAGATAAAGAATCTCTATATGCCTTTTACATTAAGTATTTTACAAAGTTAGATACTAATCAGGACACTATTAACCAAGTAGGAGATAGGTTTTACACTTAAGGGGTGTTTAACGACTTGGTTAAAGACTTGTTTAAGGAAGCCAGCGATAATAGGTTTAAAGACTTTGTTACTAAAAGGATTACCTTAGCCTATTAAGGCGCCTTTATAGCAGGAAGGAAGTTTAACCTTAATAGTCGACTTAATAACAGCAAGCTAAAATTAGGCAGAATATGTAATGTTAGATTATATAGGAAGAACTTACCTCCACTACCTTAGTTAATTAAGGACCTTAATATACACCCTCTTTAAGATCAGTTCTAAGAGGCTTAATAAGCTTACCTCTAATCCTATTATTAAATAAGGTCGTTTTAAGAAATAGATAAGAAGTATATAAAGGGATAGCAGGTCCTTAGCTTAATATAGATATTTGTCTACAAGACGGACAAGCATAGATTCCTCTAGAAATGCAAGGCACGCTTAGTTATATACAGAAATTAATAGGCTCTAGGAGACCTACCTATAAGAGCTACTATATTAGCCAGTACAACCTTTTAAACCCTTATAGCGATCACCGCAAAATTCAACCTAGAGATAACATAGATAGATATAGTTAATACATTTATCTATTGCGATCTCAACAAGGTCGTCTATATAAAGCTACCACCAGGGTTTAATAAAGGAAAGACAGACAAAGTACTACGCTTAAGAAAAGCCCTATATAGACTACAACAATCACTACTGTTATAGCAGAAGAATCTTATAAGCTCGTTAAACGAATTGGGTTTCAAAGAGGTACCTTAGGAGCCATATATCATGCTAAAAGGTAGAATAGTCGTCTTCTTCTACATTAACAATATTGTCTTCTGCTACCAAAAGACAGATAAAAAAAAAGCTTAAGAAGTAATTAAGGAGCTAAGCAAGGAATACTAGATAAGTACCCTTAACAAGCTAAAACGGTTCCTAAGAATCCACATACTACGTAATCATAGCTAGAGGCTCCTATAGCTATCCCAGGAAGCCTATATTAAGAAGATAGCTAACCAGTATAAGATAGATCTTAGAGGGCGTCTTCTAGATACTTCTATAGCAGAATCAGAACTCCTCCCTACCGATCACCGTATAATCTGTCCAATACGTCCATCCCCCAATACAGACCTATTAGTCCATCCTATATCCCTACTAGCCTCTACAATACTATATCAGAGAAAATTAGGTTTTGTTACAGCTAGCTTTCCGTAGGAGCGATCCAATAGATCAAGCTACAATAAGGGGCTATATTATAAATAGACTAAGGTAAGGGCTCGAAGAAAGGGGCGCGGTAGACGACTATGTACATGTTCAGTCGTCGGGGCAACGTTAGGGTAACGTTGATCCGTGACCAACAACGCCTTAATGGTAGCTATGTAGACGAACCGTCACATCACCCCCTTTTAAGCCAGGAGGATCGCCCTTGATCCTCGTAGTCAGGCTCTCCTTGTCCGTCTTGCCCTTCCGTCCTTCTTTGCTTTATTGTCTTCCTCTAAGGGCTCTAGATCTACGTCCTTGTGATACACCTCTAGCTATTGCATTAGCTGTACGGGTGGTCCAGCATCATAGGGTCTCTCGTTATGGAACGCCTTAATCTTATAGGGGGCGCCAATAAAGCCATCTACATTATACTAGGTATCGTCCAGGTCATGGCCTACCCAGTTAACCTTATACTGTAGCCTTCCGTAGTAGGTTCTACTAGCAAGAATCTTATTAATCTTATACTCCAGCTCGCCATTAATTAGAATTAGCTCCTCTGGCTCCCTATTCTAGCCCGGTAGGGGGTTATCTAGGTCCTTTTATAGTTAATTGGCATAGAAGACGTTTAACATCTTTATATTTAGGGGTAGATTAATAATATACAAGTATCCTTTTATGCCTAGAATCTTATAGGACCCTATAAGCTGTCTGTCTAGCTTAATACTCAATCAGTTAGTAGCCCAGCCCTTCCTAGTAATATATACTCGATCACCTATTCCAAAGTCTAGTTTACGACAGTGCCTATTAGCTTGCCTTGTCTACCGCTCCTAGGCCTTAGCCAGATTATCTCTTACCCATTTAACTACATCCCAGGTCCTACGTATAAAAACTTAAGCTTCTTATTATGTCAGCTTCTCACAAGGCATTAAGGCTGCTTATATACGTTCCTCCCAGTTAAAGTGGAGCCTTGGCTTAAATTCTAGCTCTAGCTTATATGGTGCAAAGCCAGTAGACTTATACAGTAAGATTACTTATACAAAGTCTATACAGGGGAGGAGCTCTAACCAATTATCCTAATAGTAGTTAATAAAGGGCCTTAAGCGTTGGTTAATGTACTAGTTTAGTACTTCCGTATTACTATTAGTTTACAGGTAACCAGATATAGAGAGCTTTTGCTTAACACTAGTTAGTTTATATAGCTTATCTGTAAAGGCTAAGATAAATTAGGGTCCTTAATCTAATATAACTGTCTCCAGAAGGCCGTACACGCGCTAGACGTATTGGTAGTACAGGTTTGCTACATTAGCTACAGTAGCAGTTTTATAGCAGGGTAGTGAGAAGGCTCTCTTACCTAGTCAATTAACAACTACAAAGACGTTATTAAAGCCCTTTTTATCTATTAGGAAGGACTTAAAATCAAAAGAGATATACTGCCAGCAGCGTTTACTAATTGGTAGGGGGTGCAGCAGGCCTAGGGTTTTATTACGGGGTATATGGGTCCTCCTACAGGTCCTGCAGTTTCTTATATAGGTATCACAGTCTAAGGGTAGCCCTAGCCAATAGTATTAGTCTGCCACAAGTTTCCTAGTCTTTATTTTGCCTAGGTAAGCAGTTACCTAGCGGGAGTATACCTCTATAATAAGGTAGGTACAGAGGTAGTCAGTATTAGGGACTATTAGCTTGCCAAAGCAGGTTAGTAGTCCTCCTTAGAGTTTCTAGCCCTTCTGGTCTTGCTTAGCTAGCTAACATAGCCCTACTAGCAACTCGCTAGTTCAATTAGCCTAGAGGATCTAGTTAACCAGCTTATACAGTTCCTATTTATAATTTGCTGCAGTTAGGGGGTCCTTAGAGGTTAACTCTAGTATAGCAATTATAAGAGCGGGGTTAATCAGGTACATAGTGCGTGTGGCTATATCCTTCTCTTTCTACATCTTTAGGTCCTCTTACTTTCGTAATAGGGTATCAGCCACTATATTTGCCGTGCCTGGCCTATATATAATCTGCATATAGAAATCAGCTAGTAGGTCTACCTAGTAGGCTTGCTATAGACTTAGCAGCCTCTTAGTTGTAAAGTACTCAAGGGCTTAATAATCTGTAATTACTACAAAGGGTATATATTGGAGGCCAATAAGGTGACCTTGCCATTCCTATAGGCCTCTTATCACCACTAGCATCTCCTTGTTATGGATCTCGTACCACATCTCTATAGGGGACATTATCTTTAAGAAGAAGGCTACTGGCTTCCAGGTCCCATTGTTTTGCAGCTGGTTCAGCACCCCAGCTACTACTCTATTACTCGCGTCCATCTTTATATAGGTGTCTTGGAATAGTAAGTAGTGCTTAATTACGCTGCTAGATAGCATAAGGGCCTTAACTCACTTAAAGGCTTTAAGCTCTTCCTCCCCTAGTAGGTGCCATACTCCCTTCTTTATAAGCTTACTAAGCGGTTATATAACTCGGCCGTAATCCTTTAAGAAGGCCTAATAGAAGTTACAGAATCCTAGAAAGGATTATACCCCTTTTATAGAGGTAGGGGGTTCCTAATCCTTAATTATAGATAGCTTGTTAGTGTCTATAGCAACCCTATTAGTACCAATAATAAAGCCTAGGAACTTCATCTTAGTAACATTAAACTTGCTCTTCTTAATATCCGCTTATAAGCCTGCCTCTTAAAGCTTCTATAGGACCTTCTTAACATAGACCTCGTGCTCTAGCGGGTCGTCTAAGTAGATTAGGATGTCGTCTATATAGGCTGTACAGAAATTGTCTAGGTAGTTAAAAAGGACGTTATTAATAAATCTCTGGAAGGATATAGAGCTGTTACACAGTCTAAAGGGTACGACATGGTACTTGTATAATCCGTACCTTATATAGAAGGTGGTTAACTCCTCTACTTCTTCCTTTAGCTATATACGGTAGAAGGCCTACTAAACGTCTAGCTTAGTAAAGATCTTAGCTCTTAATAGCCTAGTCAACGTCTCCTTAATTAATGGTAGCGGGTAGCAGTCCTTCTTAGTAATTGTATTAAGCTTTTAAAAGTCAACATAGAATCGCTACCCCCCTCCTAGCTTCTTAGCAAATAGGACCGAAGCTGCAAAGGGTGCATCGCTTAGTACAATAAACCCCTTCTATAGGTGCTCCTATAGGTAGGCCTTAACTAGCTCTAGCTGTTCTAATAATATGTTATATAGTGGGCTAGGGGCTAGTTCTCTGCTGCTGCTTTTAAGAACAATATTATAGTCCACCCCCTTGCGATGCGGTGGTAGCATATTAGAGGTAGCTTTTAAGAAACTGTCAGCGTACTCTTAATAGGGCTGTGGTAGCTTTTTGTAGATAAGCCGGTGGAGTTCTTCCTTATTATCTAGTAGCGCGTCCTGTCCCTTTTTGTCCTCTATTAGTTAGTCTATCTTATAGAGGCTAGTATATCTAATTACTACGTCCTTACGCTTCGCTCTTTATAGGAAGTTCCTTGCCTTAAGTAGCGCGATATCTGCTGCTCTAAACTCCCTAGTAGATAAAGGCCTCCTTGCTCTTGGCTTTAACAGTAAAGCTAGCCTAGGGTGGAGCTAGTCTTCTATTTTCCTAATCGTATCTTGGGTATTAATCTTCCAAGTATACCTATAGTTATATAAGGTCCGCTTAGCTTGCTTCGGCTTAGCCTATCCCTCTAGCTTAATTTTAGTAGAGGACTTCTTCTCTTAAAGTTCACTAATCGCGACTATACGTTTAAGGATGCGTTAGGGGGTAGACTTGGACTCTTAATCTAGCAGTGCGTCTCTTCAATCTGCGTCTCTCTAGTAATCCTCATTAATTAGCAGGGGTAGGAGCTTCTTTCTTAGTATAATTATATCCTACCTGCCATAGTAGTTCCTCTTAGTTTACTATACTAAGGCCTAGTACTTGCAATTAATAAGGGCCCCAGTCTTCTTAAACCACCTATAACCAATAAGAAGATTATGGTGGCCCATATTATAGAATAGGAACCACATAGGGACTTATCAGCTATCTATAACTAGGTTAGCCCTAAAGAGCTATCTAATTATATCTGTCTGCTAATTATTATAGCTAGATACAGCAACTCCTCGTCCCTTAATCCTGTAGAACTTTGGTTGCAGTTGTTGCTCAATAATCGGCCATAGCTTATAGTGTATAAAGGCTTCTCCGCCCGCGCTAGAGTCGAGTAGGCTTACTATATTAAGAGCTACGCCACCTAGCGCGATCCTATATAGCATTGTAAGGGCTGCGCCTCCTAAGATCTCCTTCAGCTATATAGGCGCTATATTGATTGCTCTAATCTGCTCTAGGCAGGAGACTTCTCCTAGAGCTGCTTGTTTTCCAACTCTGCCAAGTCAGTAACTATCTTATATTCTTCGCTTCGGTTAATTACTTTAGCTTCCATCTTCTTTAGCGCTGTACAGTTATTAGAGTAGTGCCCTTGCTTGCCATAGTTAAAGTAGGTAACTGGCGCTTTTGCGGCTAGTGCTAGAGTTAGAGGCTATTGGGAAGAGGGGGGACCTTTAGTCTTTTTAGCGCCCCTAGTAGAAGCTCTCTTACTAGCCTAGGCTGCTCTACGGTTACTTTATTCCTTGCCTGTCTGCTTTAGACCTTAGGTGTACTATTAGGCAGTCTTGCAATAGGCCTAAAAGCTATAGTCTTTGTCTACCACCTTGACTTCTATTTAGACGCATAGGCTGTTATAAAGCTTATTGTAAAGCTCCTCTTTCCACTAATCTTGTGGCATCCTTAAGATATTTGCTAGCCGTATAAAGTTAGATTAGAAATCATTAAAGTCTCCTAGGTATAGCATTTTAAGGCTTTTAAGCTCCTGCTGGGCCTTAATGCGGCAATCTAGGTCCTTAAAGACGTTCTCTAGGAACTTAAGTACTTCTTTACTAGTAGGGTTGCGTTCCATATTGCGCTCTGCCTTTAAATAGGGTAAGAGGTGGTTATAAGCTTTGCCTCCTACACGTGTCTTAATATATGCTACTTTTATATCCTCTTCCTAATCTGGGTTGTCTTAATAAAACCAGTCTGTATTAGATCGAAGCTTATTTTATATATAGCCGCTCCAGGCGCAATAGGTAGGCTCTTTCCTATCTATCAGCGTAGGTGGGTCCGGAAACTTTACTATGCGTTTTAAACCCATAACACTGCTCGTCTAAAAGAGTAGTGTCCCTTCTTGTATTGTCTGTAATGGTGTGCTTCCTTACTTACTATCTTCCCAATCTAGGGCTTATATAGTAACCTTACGGCCCATCCTTAATATCTTCCAATTGGCCTTGCGGAGCTCATCTGTCCTATTATCTAGGTGCTCCTTAAGCTCCGCTATCTTTGCCTTAGCCTCCTCTTTTCCATCTAGGGCCTTGTGCGCATGGTTATTTGCGAGACGCTATAGCATAGCGACCTGCTGTTCCAATGCCTTCCTTTATATTCCCTAGAGCCTCAGCTCCTCTATAAGTTTGGTTATAGGTATCTTGGCTAGGCTCTAGGTAGTCACGGCTATAAACTCCCTCTTAGTCTCCATCTTAAAGTATATAGGGTTCTTGTTATCTTCTAACTATATTATAAGGCGGTCCCATTTACTCTTTATATTGTCTAAAAGCTCTGTCTCACTATAGTACGGTTGGAGCTCCGGCGGCTTAAGTGACGCATCTATAGGTTCCTCACGTGCTACTAGCGTTAGGTCGGTAGCTATCTCTAGCGCACTAGGCCTTAACGCGCTCCTTTTTACTATAGTGTCTCTTTTGCTTTCTTAGGCAACTCTTGCCACTAAGATTATAATTGGGGTAATCCTTTTAATCTAATTGCTGCAGTCTCTTCTTTCAGCTGCTTAATCTGCTGTTGTAATTACCTGCCTCAAGCAGGGCTTAGTAGGTTGGTTGGTCTATAGTTGTAGTGGTAGAACTGGCTACGCGTTTAACCATTAGACCTAGTATTATGTCGCCTCTATAGGCCAATTAGGGTAGACCTTAGTCTAATGTCACGGCTAGCTTTCTATAGGAGCGATCCGATAGATCAAGCTATAATAAGGGGCTATATTATAAATAGACTAAGGTAAGGGCTCGAAGAAAGGGGCGCGGTAGACGACTATATACATGTTCGGTCGTTGGGGCAATGTTGGGGCAACGTTGATCCGTGACCGACGACGCCTCGATGGTAGCTATATAGACGAACCATTATAGGTTTAGTACTCTATGCAGCCACTATAACGCGTCCGGATATTGCTTTTGCAGTATTAAGGCTGGTAAGGTTTAATTAGGACCTAAGCCAAGAGCATTATTAAGCGGCAGATAGAGTCATTTAATACCTATATAGTACGAGAAGCAGAGCAATCTGCTATAGAGGAGATAAGAAAGGAATAAACGGTAGAGGGAAAGACAAAGGAATACGCGACAAAGGACAAGACGACGGAAGAGACGGTAGAGGTAAAGCGCAATTATTTATCTATGCCAGCGATGCATTATTCGCGGACAACTCCGTCAACAGAAAGAGCTTGTAAGGATATATTATAAAGCTATTTGGGGGGCCGATCGCCTAGAGAGCAAATAAGCAGGGTATAGTTATAACGTTAAGTATAGAAGCCAAGTTATTAGCCCTATTACAGACAGTAAAGAAAGCTATCTTTATTAGTAGGCTGTTTAAAGCAATAACGTTACACCTAAATAAGCCCTTAATTATTAAATGCAACAACACGCAGACGCTCCAACTAATTATGGAAGACACAGTAAAGCTAATCATGAAGCTCTGACACGTTAATATCCATTAACACTGGCTATATTAGGAATATGCAATAAGACAAGTACGATTTCAATAGATAGCGACGAAGAAGATAATCGCTGATAGACTTATAAAGGCCCTGCCCAAGCAGAGGTTTTAAAGCTTCGTTAATATAATCGGAATGGTGGATATTAAGGAGCGGCTAAATAAGGAGAAGCAACTGGAGGACCTAAGGGAGAAGGTTAGGGCGAGAAGGAAGGATTCAGACGACATTATAGTTCAATTGACGCATTGACGGACACGAGAAGGTAGTTAGCTTTGACCTCAAAGAGCTCGAAGCTAAGGGGGTGTGTTAAATAATCTATATTCTCTAAGGCGTGGGACACGTGCACAAGTCACGTGTATGGGGTATGTGTATTGTAAATCTCTTTAGAGCCCTAGGGGCCCTAGGTCAAGACATTGACATCAATTAATAATTAAGTCAAGATCATTAATCAATCAACCTATTTAATCAATAAACCCCTTTATCTGAACTTTGTGATAGATGGCTTATCTAGCCTAAATCCCTACCCCTAACCCCTTCCTTTATAAAAGAAATTAGTATTATAATAGAGAACCTTATACGGCCCTAAATTAATACTATTTACTAGGCCGATGCTATGCGTAGGGACTAGGCCTTTAAGAAAGATATATAGCTTAATCTATAATAGATTTGTATACTATGCCGCCCCTAGACTACCTATGTTACGCTACCCGCACTAAAGATTTAGGAAATTAATAGTAACCTAGCTAAGTCCTCCGCGGAGAACTTAGGCCCTATATAGCTATAAAGGAAGGCTAGGAATACCAGACGCCATACTAAATTAATAGACTAAAAGGACAATTTATAGAAAATAGAATGTAAGCTAAGGAAGACTATAAACCCTATTCTATAAAATACGGCTTAATAAAAGTCTATAAAGAAACCTACGGACCTTCCCTTAGTTAATATCTGCTGTATTAGCGCTGTAGGATTCTACTAGAACTTAGTCCAACCTAATATTATTGCCTTTACTACCAGCTTATATAAAATTAATTAAATAATTAAAAAAAAGGAAAGCGAGCTTAGTGAATAGGAAAGTAAGCTTATAGATAAGGAGCTAGTAGAATAGAAACTACCCTATTAATACTAGAAATTTAAGGACGTATTCTCTAAGGCAGTGTCCAATATACTCCTACCTTACTAACCATATAACTACAAGATTAAGATTAAGCCAGACAAGGAAGACACCCTTAGTTATAGCCCCCTTTATTAGCAGTCTACTGCCAAATTATAGGCTATAAAGTAGTACCTTATTAATAACCTAAATAAGGGCTTTAGACTTTTGGAGATCTTGCTACACCTAGCTTAAAAAGACCAAACCAACTAAAAGAACCCTGAAAAACACCCTAATAATCCCCTAAGATGCATGCATCACTAGGGAGGCACAGGTGGAACAACAGTGGTACATAGTTGCGCGTGACCGCCAGACCTATACCCAATAATGGCCCCCTATAATAACAATAAGGACGGGCGAATACTATACTAGAAAGCGGAAATACCCTAATTAAGAAGGCATCTAATAAAATATAAAGCCTATTAGACGCGTCTAGTATCTAGAACTATAGGGGAGTATCTATTAGCTATTATAAACTAATATAGCTAGTAGAATGGCTCCAGTCTAGTAAACCTTAGGCGCCTCTTTAGCAAACCCTTAATTAAATCCTTTAACGGCTAAATAAAATCAAAGATAAATAAAACCCCCTTTAATAGGCAAACCGCACCTAGGCCACTATAGCTACGCTCCTATAGTATAGGGAACCCACCCCCCTAAAGACAATAACTAGGTATATAATTATAATACAACCAAATATAGAAAAGGTAGAGGAACTTAAGGAACAATTAAAAATAGAAGTTCTTATAGAGATTTATAAGGAGGTTTATAACGCTGTTATAGTCTAATACCTTAGGAGTGGAGATATTAGAGTTACCCTAAAGGACCAATAGGTAAAGGAACGGGCTATAAGGGTAGGGGACAGGCTAGAAGAGCGTATTAGCATAAAAGTGCTTTATAAAGATTACCTAGTTAAAGTCCTATTGGTTCCCATAAGCCTTAGGGTAGAAAGGGAACGCCAGGCGGACAATACAGCAACTATATAGGAGATAGTAAAATAAACGGAACGCCTTATACTAGGACTCGTAATTACCCGGATCTAATAGCTTTAATAAAAAAATATAAACTAAGCATATAATAAGAATAATAAGAGGATATAAGGGGCGCTAGAGACTTACTAGGGAAATAATAGATAAACGTATGGCTCCCTTATTATTAGTGTATATATACTAGAAATACAAAAACTTTTTATCTAAAAAGGAATAATTATAAATGGCCTTATATATAATATAAGGCTTTATAACCATAGACTACACCTAGAACGATATTATTGCTATATATAATAGGGACACACCTAATCTACATACACAGCACAGGTGTGCTGCGGCCACTGTGCAGGCCCCTACAATATAAGATAATATATAAATTAAGACCAAATAAAATACGCGAACTGTTACCGAAGCACATATAAAGTGTAGGAGAGAGAAGACTGCATTAAATATAGAAGATGGAAGAAAAGGGCTTAATAGCTATAGAAACAACTGCACTGTTACGGACGCTTTAAGTACGGTGTTATGACTACTTAGAGAGGAGTCGGCGGAAGCTAGTTGGTTAATATAGGCACGGTCTAGAATAGATCTAGTGGAACCATGTAATGAGGAATAGTAAGCGAGTTATATAACGTTGTACGCAGTATACGAGGAGTATGCAGTGTACGCTATGTATAACACGTATAACACGTACCTTACGTACAAGAGAGGATTTCTTAGGAGTACGGTTATGTATTTAAAGGATCTTAGTCCCTACTGTAGATAGTTCTCTTCTTGTAGTGAATCTTAGAATATAATTGGAGTTAATCTGTTAGGTAACTACTCCACTAGTTGTTATTATATTATCGTTTTTGTTGTACCTATATACCCAGCCTATTAATAGAACCCACTGTAGTTCCTACTACAAGGTTCCGTTACACATTCACTACTAAAGTTATGGTATTGGAACAAAATTGAGTAATATGCTACTAAGAGCAGTACTAGTTATAATAGTGTTGACGGGAGCCACAACCTTAAGGCCAGGTGATACCAGTATAGACGATGGGGATTCTTAAGTGGTTACGTGAGGTTAGTTACAGGAAATGGTTAATTACTTATAAGATAATAGTAGGATACTTAAAGAACGCATTAATGGAATTAGAGCAGTAAAGATTAAGTTACCTTCAATTAAACGATTCTTAGGAGAAAAGTTAAAGCTTAAAGGATTTCTTATGCAGATGCACTTTAAGGTAGTACAGGAAGGAGCAAAGTTAGTAATATTGTTAGATTAAGTAGCCTATATAGGATTGTTCCTAATAGGGAGGGTACTTAAGTGGTTTAAACCATATCTTACGGAAATATAGGCTAATAGTATGACAACTACTAACCAGGATGTACGGTATATATTTACTAGTTAGAATGGGTTTGCAGAGTAACTAACGCAGATATTTAGAGACCCGGAGGCTATAACTATAGTGGAACGAAAGCTTCAGAACTTAGTATAATGCACTTTAATAATTAAGTATATAACATAGTTTTAAACACTAGCCACGTAGGTTAAGTGGAATAATAGGGCGCTTATAGTATAGTATAAACAGGGACTTAAGGCTAAAGTCTAGGACGCAATTATCCTAATGGAAGATGCGGATACTCTAAGAGAGTTAATAGATTAGTTAATAAAGATTAATAATAGAATTTATTAAAGGGAATAAGCTAAGAGAGGGCAAGATAGAGTTCTATAGTTATATAAGGCGTAAAGTACGTAACGACAGATATAGAGTTAAAAACTATAGAATGGCGCAGAGCTAATAGACCTAAGCGGTACTAAAGAAACCTAAAGATGGGAAAAGAAACCATGGAAACCTAGAGGTTAAAAATTAAGTAATTAAAGGACTAAGGAGCAGAGGCTAAACTAGGGATCTTAGTAGCAGAAGATATTTAGGCGGACTCTATAGTAAGAAAAATGGTTTAAAGATAGAGCTTGTATAAATTATAGAAAACAGGGTTATTTTGCTAGAGACTATAGAGGTAGTTAGAGTAACTATATGGTAAAGGGAACCAGACCAGTAGATAGCGCGTACATATAAAGGGATGACGGTGCACTACAAGGAATAAAAGAGTGTTTAATTAACAGTTTTGCGTATTATTACAACAACGTATGCCGAATTTATAAAGACGCTAAGTATAGCGTAAGCTATTAGCCATAAGAGCTAGAGTTAAAAGGACTTTAAGGAACTAGAGAGTTAGATAAAGAATAAGATTAACTCTATAAGCTAGATTAAGATGTTACAGCAATATACAGATAAAGATTAGTAGTAATAATAATAGAGTTGGAGTACTTATTAATTAACAGTAATAAGGACAAAAAGGAGGCTAATTAGGAGCACTTAAACCTTAATAACGTAATAGAAGTAGAGACTGAGACCATTACCGAATAAGGTTCAGTAATGGGCATAGCGATACCATTGGATACGATTTCCATTGCTTTATAAGATAATAGGAGCAACGTTTAGAAAAAACTAAGTAAGTAGATAACTGCTAGTGCTAGCTTATTACTTAGTAAAGGCAAAAGGCCATAGGCTTAAGATTCTTAAAAAGAGATAAGAGAAGCTTAAGATTCTTAAAGTAAGATAAGATATACCTAAGAACCCACAATAGATAAAAACTAATAGGAAAGGGTAGTAACTTAGTTTAGTAACAAACGAACAAGTATAGGATGCAAGTTTAAGAACTACAAGTTCGGGGAACAAATAAGAACATTAGTAATTCCAGGTAAACGCAGTATTTAGCCTAAAGATTAAAAAGTTAATACTAGAATTAAAAAGTAAGACGACTACAAGGATCCAGCTATAAGACACAGAAAATAAGAAACTATAGATAAGTTTAGGATAAGAATTATTATATAGCAAGAGTAAAAGCTAGATAAGAGATTAGCTATACTAGGTTATATAAGGGATAGAGCACCTGTATAAAGAATTACTAATAGGCTAAGTGTAGGGACACCTAGGGCAAAGTAGTTAGATAAACTGGAATAAGAAGAGGATCTAGATATTCCAACTAGGTTTAAAGAAAGGCATACTAAAGGATGTTATAATATAGCAATAACAAGGTATTTTCTAACGGATAGACCATACACACTAAACCAGTTATATAGAAAGTGGTATAGGCAACAACACAATGATAAATGGGAAGACTTTTATATATGGCTAGATAAAAAAGTTGTCCAAGACCAACCTATTACAGAAAAATGTATAAGTTATATTAAAGGAGCGTTAATTATAATATTAAGGAACCTAGAAGAGGGATCTAGGGACTAGAGAAGTAAGCGGTAAGTCTTAATACCCACAGTAGAGATACCAGTGGTTAGGTTAACTAGGTATAGGTTTAAACTTAAGGATAAAGACAAACTAAGAGTTAACCTAAAATATATAGCGCATTATATACTATTGTGGATAGCTTGTGTGGATAATATATGTAATATGCATAAAGCACCTAAAGATAAGAACTGGAAGTACCCAGTAAGGATATATTAGGCACTAGAGGAAAAGCGGTTTAGGAATGCTAAGTATATATATAGTTAGCACCTAGTAGAAGTACAAGGTTAAGGAGACTTAATATTTTAACTAGGAAGATTCCTTACGGAAAAATACCTAGATGGATGATAGTGGTAGGAGTGCCTAGAGAACACTTGTTTATAGTATATAGAGGAAAAGAAATAAACTAAGTATTGGCTAAAGTTAGACTAAGTATAGGCAGGATCTAGCAGCTAATAGTTAAGAAAAGAAGAGGCGTATAGGACTAGAGGGAACTAGTATTAGAGCCTTAGACCCTTAAAGGAATTTAAGAATAATACCTAAACTTAAGAGCTAAGTGGCAAGATCAGCAGTTTAAAGTGTTAGTAGATAGTAGAGTAATAAGGAACCATATATTACCAAAGGTAGTAGAAAGGATAGGGTTACTATACAGACAGAAGAAATACCTGTATCCACTTATAATAATTTTAGGAGACCAGATAGCCTATAAAGGAGGCATTATTAATCTTAAAATAGGACCTATTTAGATAACTATTAAAGGGAGACTAGTTAGAATGTCTTTTAATATCCTACTATTAGGATAGGACAAGGCAATACTAGGAATACCTTAGTTATAGGAGTATAATCTAAAGATTGATTAGGTTATAGGTTAGGTTAATATTAAGGATATATAATAACGTAAAGTGCGACAGTAAACTAAGTTGGTATAGTACTAAGTTGGAGCGATATATAAAGAGACTAAGCGAGGCTTAAGTTATATACCAAAAAGATACCATAAATATAGAAAAAAGTTATAGTTACTAGAAAGTGAGAAGCTGTTAGAGTATATAGCTTGGGACTATAAGATAGAATTAGAAAAGGAAATAAGTCCAAAGTTCTTTCTAATCTATAAGCTTACTAAAACAGAGTTAGTAGCGCTTAAGGAGTTTATCTAGGAGAACTTATAAAAGGGATATATTAGACTATTATAGTTATTAGTAGGATATCCAGTACTATTTATTTTAAAGAAAAACGGAAAACTTAGGATGTGTATAGACTATAGATAGTTAAACAGTATTACTAGAAAGGATAGGTATCCTTTACCCTTAATTAGCGAAATCTAAGATAGGATAGGTAATATAAAGATCTTTATAAAGATAGATCTAAGATGGGTATACCACCAGATTAGAATTAAGGAAGGCAATAAATGGAAGGCAGCCTTTAGGTTAAAGGAAGGACTATATAAGCTATTAGTTATATAATTCGGGCTTATAAATATACTAGTAATGTTCTAGAAGCGAATTAATAGTGTATTAGGAGAACACCTAGATAAATTTATTATAGTATACCTTAACAACATTATTATCTACTTAGAAAGTGAGGAAGAATATAGAGAATATGTTAAGTAGGTCTTAAAAAGACTACAAGAAGAAAGGATGCTAGTAGCAATTAAGAAATACAAGTTCTTTACTAGGAAAACCGATTTTGTTAGATTTATTATTAAACTAGGCCAACTTAGTATAGATCTAAAAAAGATTAAGGCTATAGTAAATTAGTAAGAACTAGAGAACGTAATATAGTTAAGATCATTCCTAGGGTTTTGTAATTACTGCAGAAGGTTTATAGTGTAGTAGTTATAGGATATTAAGCTATTTACGCAGTTAACAAAGAAAGAAGAACTATAGGTATAGGGGAAGGAATAATAAGAACTATTTAAGAAAGTTAAAGAGTTATTTACCTAGGAGCTAGTTCTTAAGATCTATTAACCAGAGCTAGAGACGGTTGTAAAGATAGATATATTAGACTTTGCACTAGGGGCGTGCTTCCTATAGAAATATTAAAATGGATGGCACCCAGTGGTATACTACAGTTGAAAGATGATACTACTAGAGTTAAACTATAACATCTATAATAAGGAGTTGTTAGGTATAGTTATAGCACTTAAGGAATAGAGAGCGTTTTTACAAGGCATAGAAAAACCATTTGTGGTTAAGATAGACTATAAGAACCTTATAGGATTCCTAACAACAAAGGAACTCAACTAAAGACAGGTTAGATGGGTGGAAATGCTTATAAAATACTATTTTAAAATTTAGTATACTAAGGGTATAGATAATACACGAGCAGATGCTTTAAGTAGGAAGGCTAAACTATAAAGCGATAAAAAGCTATTGGGAGCTTTGTTGCGAAAGGATTAAGACGGATTGATTAGGTATAATTATCTAAAGATTATAGCAACTAAGGAAAGTCAGATCTATAAATTACTAGGGAGTGATTAGACATAGAAGATCTAAGAAGTATAGGTAGAGGATCCAGACTTAGAGTAATATAAAAATAGAAAAGTAACGTATATGCCTAAGTCTATTATAGAAGAATTTGTTAAGGAATTCTATAAGGGAATAATATAAGGACATAATAGAGCTATAGGCTTAGTGTTAAGACTTTAAGAGGAATACATTATTTAAGGAATCTGGGGACTAGCAAGATAAGTTATAAAGAAATATTTAGATTGCTAAAGGAACAAACCGACAAGGTATAAGCTGTATAGAGGGCTATAACCTATTGAGATACCAGGAAGACTATGGGAGGTTATATTATAGGACTTTATTGTTAAGTTACCAAAGTTAAGAAATCCTATTATAGGATAAAATTATAACGCGATCTTGGTAATAGTGGATAAGCTAATAAAGTAGGGATACTTTATAGCATGCACTAAAGAGATATTAGTAGAAGATGTCGCTAGAATCTATATAAAGGAAGTATTCGCAAGATATAGAGCACTAGATAAGATTATATTGGATAGAGATCTAAGATTTATAGCAGTATTTTAGGAAGTATTTCTAGCAGAATAAGGGGTTCGCGCAGTAACATCTACAGTATATTATCCGCAGACGGACGGATAAACGGAAAGACTAAACTAGACACTAGAGTAGTATCTAAGGCATTATATTAATTACGCATAAAATAATTGGGTATCGTTATTACCAGTTATACAGTTTATATATAATACAACACTATAAGAAGGAATGGGAACATCACTATTTAAGGCGAACTATGGGTATAAGCCAAGAATATTATTATTGCTATAATAAGTAAAAAAGACGAGTAGCACAGCCAAGTAAAGAATAGAGATGTTAATAAATCTTTATATAGACCTTAAAGAAATAGCTAAACTAGTATAAGAACGAATGAAAAGGTACTATAATGCTAAGAGATCTAAGGGACCAGATCTTAAGGAGGGGGATAAAGTATAGCTACTATATAAAAACTTTAAGAGTCGACGACTAAGTAAAAAGTTGGACTATATTAGACTAGGACCTTTTAAAGTTAAGTAAAGAATTTTATTAGTTATATATAAGTTGAACCTACTAGCTAAAATGAAAATCTACCCTATACAGCATGTCGCAATGCTAGAACTAGCACATGGAAATATCAAGCTACCAGTCTATAAGGCAGACATATATAGAGGATAAGAGGAAGACGAATAGCAAGTTTTAAAGATTATTAGTTACAAGGATATAGATAACAAAACATAGTATAAAGTAAAGTAGATAGGCTATAATAAGACTACCTAGGAACCACTAAGCAACCTAAGGAACGCTATAGGAAAGGTATAGGAGTATTAGAAGAAAGTAGGTTAGGCAATATTAATAGAGAGGAATTGCTAAAAAATAAATCGCCTAAGGGGGACCTAAGAGGAGTAATTACTGAGCTACTTAGAGTTGTTTCCCTTATAGGAGGAGAGTTAATCCTTTTATTACCTAGCTTAGATAAACCCTATTAAATAAGTTTCTATTCCTTGGAATAGACCTTCTCACAAACACGTTTAAGATAAAGAAGACAGGTAGAAGCGGATAAACAGGCTTTAAGGGCACGCTGTTAAGCAGCTATAGCCTCCTACTCCGCTTTCTGTGAATAATAAAGCTTATCTAAGGCGCTTAAGAGCTTACCATTAAGTTTTATAGTGGTAGATTAAACACGAGACCCTATAATAAGTTACTTAGAGAACTTAAAAACTGTTAAGAGTTATTAGACGTGTACACTTAGCGTTAGAAACAGAGCGAATATTATAGAACAATTAAATATTTGCTTTAGTATACTCTAAGTAAGACAAGGGTTGTTAAGACAAAGGACTTGCTAGCGTAATATATACTAACCCTACCTTTGCGCAATAAGAATATGGAGACGGCATTATCTTACTAAGCAATAGTATGGCAGCCACGGTGCAAGTATAGCGCTGCGCTTATAAGGAAGAAGGAGCTTTAGCTATAATAAGTATAGATATTAACCAGACTAATTAAATGGATATTATACCTCTAGTAGACGACTTGGAGATGTTAGAAATCTTTAAGGACAAAGATAAAGAGGAGGGAGATAGTGTTATAGACGCTTTAAGTACGGTATTACGACTACTTAGAGAGGAGTTGGCGGAAGCTAGTTAGTTAATATAGGCACGGTCCAGAATAGATCTGGTAGAACTATATAACAAGGAATAGTAAGCGAGTTATATAACGTTGTATATAGTATATGAGGAGTACGTAGTGTACGCTATATATAACACGTATAACACGTACCTTATATATAAGAGAGGATTTCTTAGGAGTATAGTTGTGTATTTAAAGGACCTTAGTCCCTACTGTAGATAGTTCTCTCCTTGTAGTAAATCTTAGAATACAATTGGAGTTAATCTGTTAGGCAACTACTCCACTAGTTATTATTACGTTATCGTTTTTATTGTACCTATATACCTAGCCTATTGACAGAACCCACCGTAGTTCCTACTATAAGGTTCCGTTATATGCACGCTAGGTTATATAAATAGAAATAATAGGTAATAAGTTAAGGGGACGTAGGTGTCTTCCTAGCGTTTCCTACCTTTAATACTAGGGGGCTAAGCCAGCTATCCCAAGCCTTAACGGGCTAAAAGTGATGCTATATAATATTACCAGACCGAACAGGGATATAAGGGACATATAGGATATAAGGGAGAGAACGCCTAGTAGGAAGACCCCTATAGACGGCTATAGTAAGTTTAAGGCCGGGATAATTAAGAATTAGATTTAACGCGGTAAATATAATATATATAGCTAGCTTATAAGGGGCATATAGCTAACTGGTAAGAACGGGGGAAGAACCGGAGGCAATAATAAACTTAGATTTAGAAAGGCTAGTAGGAACACAAGATATAGGAATAAAAAGCTTTATATAAAATAAGTAGTAGCTAGGGAGTAAACACAAAAGATAGAAGTTCTAAACATTTTAGAGAAAATAGAAACGGAAGAAGTAAGGAGTAAAGAAGAGGTAAAGGACCCCTACTAGGGGTCCGCTACTTAACCATTATATAGTATAACTGCGGCAATATAAACTACCGCCTAGCAAGACCCCTATTAGACAGTCTAAACCTAGAGAAACACTATATTCTTACTATATAAGAGCCGTATTATAATACCTATATATAATTAATATACTGCCCCTAAGGATTCTAGCTCCTGTATAAACTAAAAGCAGCCATATGCGTATACTTTATAATTAGTAAAAATATCAGCCTTGCCTTATAGTTATAGCAGGTAGTTAACCTAGATATTGCAGTTATAACCATTTAGATATATAGGGGACTAGTATAAATTATTAATATCTATAACCCTAGGGTTAAAGGGGTAGTATAAACAGAGAATATTATATCTATAATAAGCTTACTAGAAACTAAATATACGGAGTTTATTTTACTAGGAGATATAAACCTCTACTACCTATAGTAGGGGGGCATCTATATTGCTGCCAATTAACAGGTAGAGTGCCTACTAAGAGTTATAGATAATAGGGGCCTTAAGCTAGCTACCCCCCCAGGTGCAATTATATAGCAATAGGGTACTGCTAAAAGTACAATTAACTTTATAATTATGGACGAAAACCTATACTAGAGACTTAAAAGGTGCTCCCCTAAAGAAGAATAGGTACTTACCTTAGACTATATCCCTATCTAGATATAACTAGATCTGGACATTAAGGCGCAACCAAATGGCAAAAGATACGCAATAAGGAAGCTTAATGTAGATAGCTTCCTTAATATAATTAAACAACAACTCTAAGACCTAGAAGAAATCCACCTAATACTAAATAAGCGAGGCTTATTGGCTACCCCTAAGGAAATTAATTAAAGACTAAAAAGGATCTAGGCAGTAATTAAAAGCGGGCTAAAAGAGTACTGCCTAGTTTTAAAACCAGGCCCCTATACGCGACACGCGTGGTCCGTATAGTGCGCGGCCCTTATAGCCGGCCAACGACGAGCAAGGAGGAAATATATAAGCAGCCACGATTCTAAGGACAAGAGATGATATAAAGATATAAAAAACCAGCTAAAGAATACCCTAAGAAAAGAAGTAAGGAATAACTAGAGATGGTTTATAAATAAATACACTACTAACCCGAGTCTCCCCTATAATAAGGGCCTTTAGACTATAGCGAAATGGGTAAAGAAAAAGGCAGGATACCTAGTAAAAGATCCACACCTACTACCCCTATAAAGAGTAGGCGAACCACAGGCTACAAATAATAATAATAAGAAGGTAAAGATCCTTATAGAAAGATTTTTCCCTTAACCAGCTCTAGTAGACCTTAGTAATATTACTAGTAAAACACTAGTAACTCGCCTAAGGGTTAACAGCGATATAATAACTAAAGAAATGGCTAGAACTATTAGCCGACTCTTAAATAATATAGTACTAGGACTAGATGGGATTTTAAATAAAGCCCTAAAGACCTATAGACCACTTATAGCACCTTAGCTTGCAGACGTAGCTAGAGTATGCTTTATAATAGGCTACTACCCGCAACTTGGAAGATCTATAATGACGGTCGTTTTATAAAAAGAAGGTAAAGCAGACTACTTAATTCTAGGAAGCTACCGCCCTATTGCCTTAGAAAACACCCTAAGCAAGATCTTAGAAAAGGTTATAGCGGACCATATAGCAGATACAGTAGAGGAATATGCCCTACTACCGCAAAGCTAAATGGGGGCAAGAAAGAATCGCTTAACGCTATTAGCACTTATACTACTTGCTACTACCATTAAAACTGCATGGGCTATGCGAAAGGACTTTATAGTATTAATACTTAGCCTAGATATTAGCGGCGCCTATAATAATATACCCTATAAGCGTCTCCTATACATCCTTAGGGCAAAGGGCTTTTTAGAATAGATTATTTAATTTATTTAAGGATTTACAGGCTAGAAAGAAATATTATTGGTTTTTAGCGGATACTAAAGCCCCCCTATTGTAGTTATAATAGGGATACTATAAGGATTACCTCTATCGCCTATACTCTTCCTCTTCTTTATAAGCAACCTGCTTAATACCTTTAAGGAAGGGGCGACCTAGGGGATAGGCTTTATTAATAATATAAACCTAATTATATATGGGCCAACAGCCGTAGAGAACTATAGGACACTAGAGAAAGCCTATAATACCTATATAGAATAGGTAAGATAATATAGAGTCCAATTTTTACTAGAGAAATACCAGCTAATCTATTTTATAAGAAAATATAACTAATCTGCAGATCTTTAGCATATAATCTATATCTAAGGCTTTAGGGGTCAACTAGTTCAAGGCCTAAGGGTATTAGGAGTATGGGTAGATAGCAAGCTCCAGTAGAGCGTATATGCGGCGTAAGCGGCCTATAAGGGCTAAGTATAGTATATCGCCATATCTAGGATCGTTAATTTTATATAGGGTCCATGCTTCCAGAGATTACGCCTACTATATATAGTAGTTGTCCGGCTAACTATAACGTATAGATCTAGCATTTGGGCCACTAGAGAAACCGAGAAAGGCCCCCCTAAATTACTCCTTAAACCACTCTAAAAGGTCCAAATAGCCTGCCTTAGGAGTATAACAGGCGGGTATAAGTAAACGGCCACAGCACTGCTTAAGAAGGAAGCTAATATTCCCCCCCTATAACTATATATTGAAGCCAATGCAATATAAAGGGTGTAAAAGGAACGCAACTTTAACGTTATAAAGTATATTAAGACATGCCTAAACAAACTATAGAGGGACCCTAGGGTGCCCTATAGGAGATATATAATGGAACCTTGTAGTAGGAACTACGGTGGGTTCTATTATTGGGCTAGGTATATAGGTAAGAACAAATCAACAACATAATAATAACTGGTGGAGTGGTTGCCCAATAGATTAACTTTAATTATATTCTAAGATTTACTACAAGGAGAGAACTATCTACAGTAGGGACTAAGGTCCTTTAAATACACAACCATACTCCTAAGAAATCCTCTCTTGTATATAAGGTATGTGTTATATATATTATACGCAGACGTACACCGCGTACACCTTATATACTGCGTATAACATTATATGACTCGCTTACCATTTCTCGTTATATAGTTCTACTGGATCTATCCTAGACCGTACCTATATTAACTAACTAGCTTCTTATAACTCTTCCCTAAGTAGTTATAATATTGTACTTAAAGCGTCTGTAATACTATCTCCCTCCTTTTTATCTGTTGGTCATATAGGGTGACTCACCAATAACGACTACTCGAGTAGGGTTACAGTGATATTAGTTAATAAAGCTTGTTCATTGGAATAGGGGAGGGCGAGGAGCTTAAGGCTCCTCGCCACGCTAGTGCCGCGGCTACACGTGACCACACGTAATATATTCCCAACACTAGCAACTCTTCTTTTGTGGTTGCCATCTACATATAAAATACCGCTTGACTAGCGTAACAAGTATCAATTCTCCTCACTTACTATTGCCACTGCAATATGTGACGGCTTGTATAAATGCTTTTAAACTGAAACTTGCGGATTGTTATCTAATGAAGATACTAAGCTAAGGAAAAGAAGAAGAAGAATAATCATTAGGGAGTGGTAGGCAGATATGTCGCGAGGGCCGCTAAGGCGCTAGTGGTAAGCGAACTAATGGCGATTTTCCATCCCGGGGATGGAAAATCCTGATTGGTTATTTGGAGTTAGGGTGGATATCATATTAAGGGCGCCAAGGCGCTAAGCGTAAGCAAGCCAATAGCGATTTTCTATGCCGGGCATAGAAAATCCTAATTGGCTGGCTAAAACCAGTATCCGCAGATTGCAGTAGAACTTGGTGGACAGTTGCGGTGGAACTTAGTGGACAGTTGCGGTAGAATTCTACTCCCTTTTAACCCAACCTTTAACTCGCACATAGAGAACGTTTATATTAACAAACGTTTCTAGAGCCTTGTTTGGGTTTGCCTTTGTCATTGCATTTACTGGGTTATCTTGGCCATTAATCCATCAAATCTTAAAGAGTTCTCATCATTCGTAAGATTGCTAAAGTGCTATAATATTAATCATAAGGCGCTTCTTCTTTGTGGTATTAAGCTTAACTAAACACTTATAGAGGGAATATGAGTCGGTATACACGATTATAGGGATAGCGGGAAGTTTAAGTTAATCTGTAATTATTTTTAGGGTAGTTCCAATTGCAATTGCCATGTTAACTCCGCCAACCATTCTATATATCTCTGACGCTAGAACGCTTTAAGTAACGCGCTTGCTCTTGGTTAAGCTCTAATAGATAAGATTGCCGTGGATCGTGAAGTTATTCTCTCCAGTAGATTCGTTCGCGATGATAATCTTATATCCTAGCTAGGAGCTAAAATCTTTGTTATTTGCGAACGATCTATTAACAAATACAAAGAGCTTGGCGGTGGGAAGATTAATAGGCACGTAAAGTAGTCCCTAATTGAGATGGTTCATTTGCCAGGAAAGACGCTTATTTAGGGCAAGAATGTTATCCTTAGTTAGTTCCTGGTGTTGGGCGGCAACAGAGAGATCAAATAAAGCCTTAGGTTAACAAATAGAAGCAATATAAGCTCTACAAGCGCGTTGCTCCACGTATCCTTGTTTTGGAGAGTTGACGTTAATAACGTCAATCTTCTTGCCTTAACCCTTCTGGCATAAAGTAATAGAATCCTTGTTTAGGGAGAGGATGCATCCATTAAAAAGTAATGGTATTGTTAAATTAAGCTTTTCCTTTGGCTTTGCCATAAGATTTGCCTTTACTAGCTTATCTTCTTTAAGAGCTAAGAATTGGTCGTCTCCTATAATAATTATATTATCAGTTTGCATGCCAACAATTCCAAATAGGGTTCCCGTGGTTGTAATAAGGAAGCATAGATCAAATATAGAAGTAGTTATTAAAAGTTTCTCTTTATAGTGCTTGCTATAGGTAGCCCACCAATAAGTTCCTGCCTCTGCGATTCTATATAATAGCTTAAGCACAACCATAATTATATCTTTGGGATATTGGTGGCGAATTTGCTTTGGAAGGTATGCTAGTATTAAGCGCTAAAGGCGCGTCTCTAATTGGGTATAGGCCTGAGTAATATCTCTTAAATAAACCGCTATTCCATTCTTTATTAGGGAGGGAGCTAGCGTAATAATAACTCGCTGACTAGCTTGTTGAATTATAGGGGATTGCATAAGAATCACTTCCTTGCCATCATCATTATAACCTTAAATAACCAGTCTCGACTTCTCAAATAGGGTGTTGGTGGCTTTACCTTTAATCTTATTAACCATTCTTAACTTAAAGATGCGAACTCTATTGAACTTGGCAGGGTTATATTTCTTAAATTTAAAGACTTCTCTTGTAATGAGACCGTCGATCTCCTGCTTATTAGATGCTTAGAAAGGGGCTCCTAGAGTTATAATACGGCCTTCCTTTTAGAGTTGTTTTGCGAGCTTAAAGTCCGCCTTCTCTTTAGCTGTTATAAAGGCCATTAACAACTTAACTCTACTTTTAATAGCAGCAACGAATTGCTCTTCGAAATTAACAAGATGTTAGCAATTTTATAATTCTTTTAGGCGACCTCTACCGCGTCATGGTTGCGGCGTATCTGCTATAATTGTATTAGAATCGTGGTCGCCTTCTAGAGCTCGTTAATTATGGCTCTCCTTTAGGGCATCTTCTATGGCATCCTACAAAGGTTCAGAACTGTTATCTTTATAGTAAGGCTTAATAACAGTTAAACGGAATTAAGTGGGTCTGTAAGGCATCTAAATAGTACAAGTTTAACCATTAATTACAATGAGTTAATATAGGCCTGACTACCCTCCCTTTTCACGCCATACGCGTACCTCAGACTGGAGTGGCAGATTAAGTGTAGTTAAGGTATTTAGGCCATTTCTTATTCCTAGTACGTTGTTGACCTGACGTGTAGCGTAGAGACATCGGACCTCCTTTATTACCTTGCGAATAGCCTCAGCTCGTTGCACAACGGAGGGAGATAGTGGAGAATCGTTAGTTATTCGAGGGTAGGCGCCGAAGACTAGCAGCGTGGGTACGAGTCCATCCGGGCCAGCGGAATCGTTAATAGCTTTAACAGCTATTTACAAGGTAAGTTCTTTGCTAGCGTCCTCTAGTTCCAAAGAGATAATCTTATATACGCGGTATAATGGCGTGTAATATCGTTCCACTTTTCTGATGCTATTATGTGCCTTAACAGGGACTTCCTTAACCTTAATTACTATTGCCTTTATCTATTGTTGAAACTCTGTAGATAAAAAGTTCTTTCCTGCATTATAGACAATTTAATTAGGGGGTTTTAGGTAGACATTAATCTAGTATAATTAAAGGGTATCCCATGCGTTTCTAGCTAACATATCCTTTAAGAAGCGTGCGGCTTGGAAGAAGATTAAAAAGTCGACAACTTAGAGTACTAGCTTGCCGCTAAGATACATAACGTTAACAATAATATAGAAGTTAAAGTCGTAGTCATCTTTAAGGGTAAACTTGAATCGGTTAGGGGACTTCTAGTTTATTTGGCAGTAATAGCAGTACTTTATAAGATGCTTAATTGCCTTAACTTTAACTTTATGGCCTGCCCGCTGAAGAACCCTAAGCAATTGGTAAACGGATAGGTAGCTAAAATAATGGTGTAGTTAACGTAACTCTGACTTAGTTAAATAGCTTTAAGCAACACTCTTTTCTAGTTAATAAAGGAGCAACTAGGGGTGACCCTACTTGCGCACAATAGGCACCCGATTATCTCCCTAAATGAGTACATTCTTAAGGTTATTAAGCTTGACGCCTAATTTATCCATATCTCCAATATAAAATAGAAATGGGGTATTTGTGGGAACAATATAGAAAGTAATGCACCCTAAGGGGGTTCGGACCCTAATTGTGCCAAGAGAGATCGCAGTACCCTTGCCAAAACAAATCGTGTGTTGGCCTGCCGTTAAATAGTCGATCTGAACAGAGCTATTAAGCTGCTAAAGAGCTTAAACTTAAGGTTCTCCTGCTGTAGATACTCCTGCGGCTCTAGTATCTGGCATAATACCATAAAAGACGTTCGCCGAGTATCTATTATTAAAGGAGAATGTGGAACTCTTCTTTGGCTTATTAAAGATGTCTAACTTCGTAATAGTATGGAGCGTAGATTGGTTATTAAGAACAGCGATAGTTTATATACCATCTACCTTACTATACTCAGTGAAGTATTGGTTGGGAGAGTAGTCCTTAATTTCTATATCTATAAGAAGCTGTTTGGCCTTGTTAACCTTACCCTTAAGATCTTCTTCGCCTTTATATTGAACCAGGAAGCTTTGGAAGTAGGCTGTAGTAACTTTATAATTTCCAATGTTTCGTGCGCTCTGGCGAAACTTATTATATGCCTCCTTTCGTCTGTTAAGAGGGTGCCTAGTTGACTAGCAATTTGGCTTCTCACAAACATAGCATTTCTTCTGTTAATTGTTTTAAGATAAACCTCCATAAGGACCTCCACGGTTGCTTTATAGTCAACGTTAATCGTACCCTCTGCCGTATCCCCTACCCTGGCCACCATATATTTGATCAGTCCAGTTATAATCGTGTTAGTCAGTCGGGTCGATCGAAGTAGGTTAGGATTGGGCGTTAAATTGCTGTACTTCTCAAGAGCGCAGAGCGGTGCTAATAGAGGATCTTAATTAAGCACACACTCCTTTATAAGTATTTGCAGGATTAAAGAGAGCAAGATTGCATTCTTTAACGCTTTAGTATGCGCTAATGACTTAATCGCGTAGGCTGAAATCCTCTTAATATAATTTGGATAAACCACGCTGAATCGTCTAAAGTTGGTTAAAGAGCTTTTAAAGACAATCAAGCTAAGGGACACCTGGGTTTGTAGTAATAATCCTTAGGAAGGTAGTCTCTCTCTATTCTAATATATACTGCTGCTTATTCTCTTCTGTTTTAAAGTGGTATCTTGACTTATATATTATGCGGTTAAAATTATATCCTTTTCCTGCCAAACAATTATAATAGAAGGTACTAGCTCGACCCTTAAGCATAACGGAATAGGCATTATAGTATTAATCAGACTCTATTCCTACCTTCTAGCAATAGTTGTAGAAGATATATAGTTTCAAATTAAGAACATTATATAATTCCCCTCTAAACTTCTTCTCCTAATCCGAATAGAGCTTTGCAAGCTCTATAAGCAATTTTAAACTACCTCCAATTTAAGATTGAGATAGAGGAGGTGGGGGTTGTATTGCAGGCTGCAGTAGGGACGTAGGTCTGGTTGGTAGAGTCCAAAGGTCGTTAAATCGCGAAGTAATAGGATCCTGTGCCTGCTCTTATTAGGGTATAGTATCCAACGTCGAGGTTACAGGTTAAATTAGATATAGAGGAGTTAAAGGTAGAGGTAGGTTTGTCTCTAGAGGTATATTACTTAGGTTCCATCGTAAGTTGAGCTTCCTTATAGTGCGTAGTTGGTGCTTAATCTCTTATAGAGTCCATTTGTGTTCTTCTTTTACGTCAATAACCTGCTCCTAAATATTGTCTCTAATAGTACCCCCATCCTTAGGGACAAATACTCCATTCTCCTAAAGGAAGTTACGGAAGTCCTATATAATATCCTTGTTTATAGGGGCCCATATTTCCTTTGTTTATCTAACAAAGTCCTTCTTTATACATTCCCATAGCGCGGTATTGTTGTATTCACTATCCTTGTAATGTGCTATACGGTGTAATAAAAATCCATTTAAGTCTTGTTTATTAGCGTTTGTAAGGTTAATTATGGCTTTATTCCATGTCTTTAGGTTAATATCTTCCTCATACTTCTTTGGGTAGGTTAACGCCATAGTAGGTATAGAATTGACGGGGTGTCGTATATTAAAGGTAGGTAGGATTTTCGGTTTTATAGGATCTTGTAGGTTTGCTGTCAAGAGGTAGGCAATTTGAGATGTCGTTAACGCGTTTCAGACGTTGACTTGGGACCTTAGGTTCAGTAACACTTCTGACCTAAAGTACTCAACCAAATCTTTGTAAACGTGGTTGTTCTATATAATAGACGCAACTTGGTATCTTCTAGTACTCAGTAACACTTCTATTACTAGTTTTTTGTAAGTCTAAGGTAGCACCGTATCGCCGGGATCCATTCCATATGAGCGTATATAGCACCCCTATATAAGACTATCTTTTCTGTTCGAAAACCTAGCTGCTCTATGGTTGACTGTATATTCAACTACTAATTAGTATTGGTCATACAGGGTAACTTACCAATAACGACTACTCGAGTAGGGTTACAGTAATATTGGTTAATAAAGCTTGTTCATTAGAATAGGGGAGGGCGAGGAGCTTAAGGCTCCTCGCTACGCTAGTGCCGCGGCTACACGTGACTATACGTGATATATTCCCAATATTATCTTTGTCCTTAAAGATTCCTAACATCTTTAAGTTGTCTACTAGAGGTGTAATATCTGTTTAATTAGTCTGGTTAATATCTTTGCTTATTATGCCTAAAGCTTCTTCTTCTTTATAAGCGTAACGTTATACTTGCACCATAGCTGCCATACTGTCGCTTAGTAAGATAATGTTATCTCCATATTCTTGTTATATAAAAGCGGGGTTAGTGTGTGTTATAATAGCGAGTCCCTTATCTTAATAACCCTTATCTTGCTTAGAGTGCACTAAAGCAAATGTTTAATTGTCTTGCGATGTTCGCTCTGTTTTTAACGCTAAGTATACGCGTCCTATAACTCTTAATAGTCTTTAAGTTCCCTAAGTAACTTATTATAGGGTCCCGTGTTTAATCTGCTACTATAAAACTTAATAGTAAGCTCTTAAGCGCCTTAGATAAACTCTATTATTTATAGGAAGTAGAGTAGGAGGCTATAGCTACTTAATAGTATGCCCTTAAAGCCTGTCTATTGGCCTTTACCCATCTTCTTTGTTTTAAGAAAGTGCGTAAGAAGGTCCGTTCTAAAAAGTAGAAACTGGTTTAATAGGGTCTTAATAAGTTAGGTAATAAAAGAACTAGCTCTCCTCCTGTAAGGGAAACAACTCTAAGTAGCTCAGCAATTGCTCCTCTTAGGTCCCCCTTAGGTGACTTATTCCTTAGTGCTTTTTTTTTAACACTCCCTAACTTGCTTTCTTTTAATACTCTTATACCTTTCCTATAGCATTCTTTAGGTTGCTTAGTAGTTCCTAAGTAGTCTTATTATAGCCTATCTACTTTACTTTATACTATATTTTGTTATCTACATCCTTGTAACTGATAATCTTTAAAACTTACTATTTATCTTCTTTTTATCCTCTATACGTATCTGCCTTATAGACTAGTAGCTTAATATTCCCATATACTAGCTCTAGCATTACAATATATTATATAGGGTAAATCTTCATTTTGGCTAGTAGGTTTAATTTATATATAACTAATAAAATTCTTTGCTTAATTTTAAAAGGTCCTAGCCTGATATAGTCTAACTTCTTACTTAGTTATCAACTCTTAAAATTTTTGTATAGTAGCTATACTTTATCTCCCTCCTTAAGATCTGGTCCCTTAGATCTCTTAGTATTATAGTACCTTTTTATTCGTTCTTATACTAGTTTAGCTGTCTCTGTAAGGTCTATATAAAGATTTATTAATGTCTCCATTTTTTGCTTAGCTATGCTACTTGTTTTTTTTACTTAATATAGCAATAACGACGTTCTTGGTTTATACCCATAGTTTGCCTTAAATAGTAATGTCCCTATTCCTTCTTATAGTGTTATATTATATGTAAACTATATAACTGGTAATAACAATGCCTAATTATTCTATACGTGATTAATATAATGCTTTAGATACTATTCTAGTGTCTAGTTTAGTCTTTCCATTTGTCTATCCGTTTATGGATAATATACTATAGATATTGCTACGCAAACCCCTTATTCTACCAGAAATACTTCCTAAAATGCTGCTATAAATCTTAGATCTCTATCTAATATAATCTTATTTAGTGCTCCGTGTCTTATAAATACTTCCTTAATATAGATTCTAGCGACATCTTCTACTAATATCTCTTTAGTGCATGCTATAAAGTATCCCTACTTTGTTAGCTTATCTACTATTACTAAAATTACGTTATAATTTTATTCTGTAATAGAATCTCTTAACTTTAGTAACTTAATAATAAAGTCCTATAATATAACTTTCTATGGTCTTCCTGGTACTTTAATAGGTTATAGCCTTCTATATAGCTTATACCTCATCGGTTTGTTTCTTTGGCAATATAGATATTCCCTTATAACTTATCTTACTAGTCCCTAGATTCCTTAAATAATATACTCTTCCTAAAGTCTTAATACTAAGCCTATAGCTCCGTTGTGTCCTTATATTATTCCCTTACAGAATTCCTTAATAAATTCTTCTGTAATAGACTTAGGTATATATATTGCTTCTCTGTTTTTATATTACTTTAAGTCTAGATCCTCTGCCTATACTTCTTAAATCTTTTATATTTAATTACTTTCTAATAACTTATAGATCTAACTTTCTTTAGTTGCTATAATCTTTGGATAATTATACCTAATTAATCCATCTTAATTCTTTTGTAATAAAGCTCCTAATAGCTTTTTATTACTTTATAGTTTAGCTTTTCTACTTAAAGTATCTGCTCGTGTATTATCTATACCCTTAGTATACTGAATTTTAAAATGGTATTTTATAAGCATTTCCGCCTATCTAACCTGTCTTTGGTTAAGTTCCTTTATTATTAGGAATCCTATAAGGTTCTTATAGTCCGTCTTAACCATAAATGGTTTCTCTGTGCCTTATAAAAATGCTCTCTATTCCTTAAGTGCTATAACTATACCTAATAACTCCTTATTGTAGATATCATAGTTTAACTCTAGTAGTGTTATCTTTTAACTGTAGTATACCACTAGGTGCTATCCGTTTTAATATTTCTATATAAAGTATACCCCTAGTATAAAGTCTGATGTATCTATTTCTATAACCGTCTCTAGACCTGGTTAATAGATCTTAAGAACTAGCTCCTAGGTAAATAATTCTTTAACTTTCTTAAATAGTTCTTATTACTTCTTTCCCTATGCCCATAGTTCTTGTTTCCTTATTAACCACGTAAATGGCTTAATATCCTTTAACTATTGCGCTATAAACCTTTTATAATAATTGCAAAACCCTAGGAATAATCTTAACTGTATAACATTCTCTAGTTCCTACTAATTTACTATAGCCTCGATCTTTTTTGGATCTATACTAAGTTGGCCTAGTTTAATAATAAATTTAATAAAATTAGTTTTCTTAGTAAAGAACTTATATTTCTTAATTGCTACTGGTATCTATTCTTCTTATAGTCTCTCTAAGACCTATTTAACGTATTTTCTGTGTTCTTCCTTATTCTTTAAGTAGATAATAATGTTATTAAGGTATACTATAATAAATTTATCTAGGTGTTCTTTTAATATACTATTAATTTGCTTCTAGAACGTTGCTAGTGCGTTTATAAGCCTAAATTGCATAACTAATAGTTTATATAGTCCTTTTTTTAACCTAAAGGCTGCCTTCTATTTATCGCCTTTCTTAATTTTGATTTAATGGTACGCCCACCTTAGATCTATCTTTATAAAGATCTTTACGTTACCTATCCTGTCTTAGATTTCGCTAATTAAGGGTAAAGGATACTTATCCTTCCTAGTAATGCTATTTAACTGTCTATGGTCTATGCACATCCTAAGTTTTCCGTTTTTCTTTAGGATAAATAGTACTAGATATTCTGCTAATAACTATAATGGTCTAATATATCCCTTACATAAGTTCTCCTAGATAAACTCCTTAAGCGCTACTAACTCCGTTTCAGTAAGCTTATAGATTAGAAAGAACTTTAGACTTATTCCCTCTTCTAATTCTATTTTATAGTCCTATGCTGCATATTCTAACAGCTTTTTACTTTTTAGTGACCATAACTTTTTACTATACTTATGGTATCTCTTTAGTATATAACTTAAGCCTTACTTAGTCTCTTTATACGTCGCTCTAACTTGGTATTATACTAACTTAGTTTACTGTCGCACTTTGCGCTATTAAGTATCCTTAATATTAACCTAACCTATAACCTAATCGATCTTTGGATTATACTCCTGTAATTAAGGCATTCCTAGTATCGCCTTATCCTGTCCTAACAGTAGGATATTAAAAGATATTCTAACTGGCCTTCCTTTAATAGTTATCTAAATAGGTCCTGTTTTAAGATTAATAATACCTCCTTTATAGGCTATCTGATCTCCTAAAATTATTATAAGTGGATATAGGTATTCCTTTTATCTATATAGTAACCCTATCCTTTCCACTGCCTTTGGTAATATATAGTTCCTAGTTGCTCTACTATCTACTAATACTTTAAACTGCTAATCTTGCCACTTAACTTATAAATTTAGGTATTGTCCTTAAATTTCTTTAAGGGTTTAAGGTTTTAATACTAGTTCCCTTTAGTCCTATATGCCTCCCCTTTTTCTAACTATTGGCTGCTTGATCCTGCTTATACTTAGTCTAACTTTAGCCAATATTTAGTTTATTTCTTTTCCTCTATATGCTATAGATAAGTATTCTCTAGGTACTTTTACCACTGTTATCCGTCTAGGTATTCTTCTATAAGGAATCTTTCTAGTTAAAGCGTTAAGTCTCCTTAACCTTATACTTCTATTAGGTGCTACCTATATATATACTTAGTATTTCTAAACCGCTTTTCCTCTGGTGCCTAATATATCTTTACTAAGTACTTCCAGTTCTTATCTTTTAGTGCCCTATATATGTTATATATGTTATCCACACAAGCTATCTACAATAGTATATAATGCGCTATATATTTTAGGTTAACTCTTAGTTTATCTTTATTCTTAAGTTTAAACCTATACCTAGTTAACCTAACCACTGGTATCTCTGCTATGGGTATTAAGATTTATTACTTACTTCTTTAGTCCCTAAATTCTTCTTCTAGGTTCCTTAACATTATAATTAATGCTTCTTTAATATGACTTATACGTTTTTCTGTAATAGGTTAGTCTTAGACAACTTTTTTGTCTAGCTATATATAAAAATCTTCCTATTTATTATTGTGTCGTTGCCTATACCACTTTCCGTACAACTGGTTTAGTGTGTATAGTCTATCTATTAGAAAGTACTTTGTTATTACTATATTATAATATCCTTTGGTATGTCTTTCTTTAAATCTGGTTAGAATATTTAGATCCTCTTCTTATTCTAGTTTATCTAACTACTTTACCCTAAGTATCCCTGCACTCGGCCTATTAATAACTCTTTATATAGGTGCTCTATCCCTTATACAACCTAGCATAGCTAACCTTTTGTCTAGCTTTTGCTCCTGCTATATAATAATTCTTGTTTTAAACTTATCCATAGTTTCTTATTTTCTGTGTCTTATAGCTAGATCTTTGTAGTCGTTTTGCTTTTTAATCCTAGTATTAACTATTCAATCTTTAGGCTAAACACTATATTTACCTAAAATTGCTAATGTTCTTATTTATTCTCTAAACTTGTAGTTCTTAAACTTGCGTCCTATACTTATTTGTTTATTACTAAACTAAGTTAATACCCTTTCCCATCGGTTTTTGTCTATTATGGGTTCTTAGGTGTATTTTATCTCGTCTTAAAAATCTTAAGCTTCTCTTATCTCTTCTTAAGAATCTTAAGCCTATAGCCTTTTACCTTTATTAAGTGATAAGCTAGCACTAGCAGTTATCTACTTACTTAGTTTCTTCTAAATATTACTCCTATCGTTTTATAAAGTAATGGAAATTGTATCTAACGGTATTATAACATCCGTTACTAAACCCTGTTTTATAATAGTTTTAGTTTCTGCTTCTATTTTAACTTCTCTAAGGTCTGTATACTTTTAGTAAGCTGCCCTTATTACCTTATTATTGGTAAATACTTCGCCTTTATTAAATTTATCATCTTTAATATCCGATCTATAAGCCGGTTCATTAGTTCCTCTAAACTTAGATAATAATAGCTCCTATAGCTAATAGCTTACGCCATACTTAGCGTCCTTATAAATTTGGCATGCGTTGTTATAATAATACGCAAAACTGTTAATTAAACACTCTTTTATTCCTTATAGTGCACTATCGTCTCTTTATATATACGTGTCTCCTACTGGCCTAGTTCCCTTTACTATATAGTTACTCTAACCACCTCTATAGTCTCTAGCGAAATAACTTTATTTTCCGCAATTTATATAAGCTCCATCTTTAAACCATTTTTCTTGCTATAGAGTCCGCCTAAACGTCTTTTACTACTAAAATCCCTGGTTTAGCCTCTGCTTTTAGGTTCTTTAATTACTTAATCCTTAACCTCTAGATTTCTATAGTTTCTTTTCCCACCTTTAGGTTTCTTTAGTACTACTTAGGTCTATTAGCTCTACGCCATTCTATAGTTTTTAACTCTATGTCTATTACTGCGTACTTTACGCCTTATATAACTATAGAACTCTATCTTGCCCTCTCTTAGCTTATTCCCTTTAATAAATTCTGTTATTAATCTTTATTAACTAATCTATTAACTCTCTTAGAGTATCCGCATCTTCTATTAGGATGATTATATCCTAGACTTTAGCCTTAAGTCCCTATTTATACTATACTATAAGCGCCCTATTATTCCACTTAACCTATATGGCTAGTGTTTAAAACTGTGTTATATACTTAATTGCTAAAGTGCATTGTACTAAGTTCTAAAGCTTTTATTCTACTGTGGTTATAGCCTCCAGGTCTCTAAATATCTATATTAGTTGCTCTGCAAACCCGTTCTAACTGGTAAATATATACCATACATCCTAGTTAGTAGTTGTTATGCTATTAGCCTATATTTCCATAAGATATAACTTAAACTACTTAAGTGCCCTCCCCGTTAGGAACAATCCTGTATAGGCTACTTAATCTAATAATGTTACTAACTTCGCTCCTTTCTGTACTACCTTAAAGTGCATCTACGTAAGAAATCCCTTGAGCTTTAACTTCTCTCCTAAGAATTGTTTAATTAAAGGTAGCTTAATTTTTGCTACTCTAATTCCATTAATGCGTTCTTTAAGTGTTGGTCACACAGGGTGACTCACCAATAACGACTACTTAAGTAGGTTATAGTGATGTTGGTTAATAGCTTCATTCTATTGGAATAAGGAAGGGTAAGGAGCTTAAGACTCCTCGCCACGCTAGTGCCGCGGCGTTACGTAACGACCGCTTGCCTAATTCCCAACACTAGCAACTCTTCTTTTGTGGTTGCCATCTATATACAAATACTGCTTGACTAGCGTAACAAATATCGATCCTCCTCACTTACTATTGCTATTATAATATAAGTCTCGCTATCCTAAAATCTGCTAAAGAAATAGTGGTTAACCAAGTGGTAAATCTTAAACTGTTATAACCTTAAATTGCCATATCTTCTACTCCCTCTTTACCCATCCTTCACGGTACCCTCTATAAGGGCCTCCTCCGTGGTAGCTAGAGCCTCTACGTCTATCCTCGCTACCACGGCCTCGTCCATACCCACTTCATCCATAGAAGTAATCGGTCCAGTACTGGCCATTGTTATAACTGTCGTATTCGCCGTAATCAAGCTCCTACTAAGGGTAGTTATTAAAGTAGAATTGCTGTGCCTTATGCAAGTAAATAGTGGTGCTAATTATAGGTCTTAAGTCATATAATCTTCCAGTGATTTTGCTGTAATAGAAGCTACTAGCACAATTTTTAAGCATAACCGAAAATGTACTATAATATTAAACCTCTGGCAATTCTTTCTTTTAATATTAAACCTCTGGCAGTCCAATCTTGTCGTAAGCATTCCACTGTCCGTATTGCTGATATGGCGGGTGGGGTTGCTTGTTACGTGGTGGTTGCGGAGGTTATTACGGAGGTTGCTATAGAGGTTGCTGTAGAGGTCGTTGCGGTGGTTGCTGCGGAGACTGCTACGGAGACTGCTGCGGAGACTACTGCGAAGATTATTAAGGCGCGGTAGGGGTTAGGGGGAACGTCTCGGCGCTTAAGTGGGACGGGGTTAAGAATCTCTGGTGGGACGGAGCTTAAGGCACGGGTTAAGATACGGCAGCCTAAGGAACTTAAGGTATTTGATAGCCTAAGGTTATCTATAGTGTTGCTTATAGTTGTCCGTTAGGATTCCCTTAAGAGTTAAACTTCTTTATAGCGCGTATTTGGTGCTTAATCTTAATCTCTTGTGGAGTCCATTTGTGCTCTTCTTTTACGTCAATAACTTGCTCCTAAATGTTGTCTCTAATAGTACCCCCATCCATAGGTACAAATACTCCATTCTCCCGTAGGAAGTTACGGAAGTTTTATATAATATTCTTCTTCGCAAGGGCCCATGTTTCCTTTATCCATCCAATAAAGTCCTCCTTTATATAATACCATAGCACAGTATCATTATATTCGCTGTCTGTGTATTGTGCTATGCAGTATAATAAGAATCCGTTTAGGTCCTATTGCTTGGCATTTATAGGGTTAATGTCTTTATCCTATATCTCTAGGTTAATGTCATTCTTATACTTCTTCGGGTAGGTTAACGCCATAATAGGAGTAGAATCAACGGGGTGTCGTACGTTAAAGGTAGGTAGGATTTTCGGCTTTATAGGATCTCGTAGGTTTGCTGTTAAAAGGTAGGCAATTTAAGGCGTAGTTGACGCGTTTTGGACGTTAACTTAGGACCCTAGGTTTAGTAACACTTCTAACCTAAAGTACTTAACCAAATCTTCGTAAACGCGATTGTTCTGCGTAATGGACGCAACTTAGTATCTCCTAGTACTCAGTAACACTTCTGTTACTGGTTTTCCGCAAGCCTAAGGTAGCATAGTATTGCCGGGAACCCCTGCACAAGACTATCTCTTCTATTGATAACCTAGCTGCTCTATAGTTAACTGTATGTTCAACCACTAATTAGTGTTGGTCACACAGGGTGACTTACCAATAACGACTACTTAAGTAGGTTACAGTGATGTTGGTTAATAGCTTCATTCTATTGGAATAAAGAAGGGCGAGGAGCTTAAGACTCCTCGCCACGCTAGTGCCGCGGCGTCACGTGACGACCGCTTGCCTAATTCCCAACATTAAGTATCCTATTATTATTTTATAAGTAATTAACTATTTCCTATAACTAACCTCGCGTAACCACTTAAGAATCCCTATTGTCCATACTAGTATCACCTAGCCCTAAGGTTATAGCTGCCATCAACGCCATTATAACTGGTGCTCTTAGTGGCATATTATTTGATCTTGTTTAATACCATAACCTTAGTAGTAAATGTGTAACGGAACCTTATAGCAGGAACTACAGTAGGTTCTATTATTAGGCTGGGTATATAGGTAAGAACAAATCAACAACATAATAATAACTAGTGGAGTGGTTGCCCAACAGATTAACTCTAATTATATTCTAAGATTTACTATAAGGAGAGAACTATCTATAGTAGGGACTAAGGTCCTTTAAATATATAACTATACTCCTAAGAAATCCTCTTTTGTACGTAAGGTACGTGTTATATATGTTATACGCGGACGTATACCGCGTATACCTTGTATACTGCGTATAACATTATATGACTCGCTTACTATTCCTTGTCACATAGTTCTACTAGATCCATTCTGGATCGTGCCTATATTAACCAACTAGCTTCTTGCGACTCTTCCCTAAGTAGTTGTAACATTGTACTTAAAGTGTCCGTAACAAGAAGGAACCAATAACCCCAAAGTAGGGAAGATATATTAGGAAAACAGGTGGAGAAAGTAGAAGAAGAATGGTGCGGCGCTAGGGCCCAGGCCTATATAGAGGAGGAAGGGAGACGCGTAAGAGGCCAGTAAAGACAACAGTAAGGGAAAGAAAGGAGCTAAAGTAGAGCATAAAAGAGTACTGGAAAACCATCTACCGCAATATAATACTAGTTGGACCAACGCTAGAGAGACAAATGGGAGTTAAAGGTATAGAGGTAGACTTAGGCAAGGGGAACCTAAGCCGTAGTATAGGTAATGCTATAGGGGGTAAATACCTAAGGGCTCTAAGAGGGCCTAATAAAGGCGGAAAATATAATGGCAACACTTTTAAGAACAGGAATAATAGGACTAAAAGATTAGCTTTACTAGGTAGGTGTCCTAGTAGGTAGCCTAAGGTGCGAATGTGGCTAGCTAAGATAGACACCAAAACACGTAATACTGTTATGCCCCTTATATACTGGCTAAGAAGCAATACTTTTAGCAGCTAGTATAGAAAACTATAATATACTACTCTTAATATAGAAAGGCCTTAAGGCGGCTACCTGGTGGCTTATTGGCTAAAATGTGCTAGACCAGTTCTGGGTTGCAAAGGAAATAGTAATAAAAGGCAAAGGGGCGAGTAATAGGCGCCCCCTAATAACTCTATAGGAGTAGAGTATAGTGTGTAATACTAGCGCGTCCGTAGGTTTATTACGGCAGTAGTGGTTCCCAAGGAGGTTAAAAAGTAAGGTAGTAGAGCACTACTAGTGATTTATAGGTAACTTATAAGCGAGGCCTAAAAGGCGGGGAGACGGATTACGGGGTTTTCTTAAATAGAGTTTTCTCCCTATATGTATATAAGGAGTAGTCCGCGTGGGCCTAACAGGGATTCAAATCGGACGTTAAGCAATGAATAATATATATAAATAAGGGCTTTATTAAACCTAGTTAAGCCCCTTTTAACTTACCTATTCTCTTTACTAAAAAGCTAAATGGAGGACTTTGTTTCTGTCGGTAACACCTAAGTGCACTTGATTGGCCTATTAACTGATGGATTTGTTCTTGTCTAATAGGTATAGAAAGTAGAGGATTGTAAGGATCGCGGTGCCTAAGTAGGGGGCTGATTAGTCACCATAAGGATGACTAATCAAAGACACGACGACGACACGTTGACGACACGTAACCACGTAACTTCTGTCCATATATTCCGACAGTTTCTGCATTAACTACTATAAACTTAATAATATAACCCGCAAGGACCGCTATTTACTGCCCTTACTTAAGGAGACTCTAGCCTAAATAAGTAGAGCTAAGATCTTTACTAAGCTTAATATCCGTTAGGCTTTTTACTAAATTAGGATGGACCCTAGATTAGAAGATCTTACTATATTTTAGACCTATTACGGAATATATAAATATAAAGTACTTCCTTTTGGACTGACTAATAGACCGGCTACGTACTAGCGGTATATAAATAATGTACTCTTTAACTACCTTAACAACTTCTATACGGCCTACCTAGATAATATTATAATTTACTCTAAGAATGAGCTAGAATACAAGGAGCACGTCTATAAAGTCCTATAACGGCTCCGCAAGGCTGGCCTCTAGGCCAATATTAAGAAGTTAGAATTTAGTATCAAGCATATAAAGTACTTAGGTTTTATTATTAGTATAAACGGAGTTAAGGCTAACCCAGAGAAAACAGCTATAATTAACTAGTGGGTACCCCCACGGACTATAAAGGGGGTACAATTATTTTTAGGCTTCTGTAACTTCTACTAACGCTTTATTAAGAACTATAGCAGGATTGCCTAGCCTCTTAACTATCTCACCAGGAAAAACCAGCCCTTCTATTTTAACGCTATATATATATAGGCCTTTAATAAGCTTAAAAAACGGCTAGTATTGGCTCCCCTACTTACCCACTTTAACCTAGAACGGCCCTTAATACTAGAAACTAATGCCTTAGACGGCGTAATAGCCGGTATTTTTTTTTAGAAATAACCGGACAGAGAATGGCACCCTATTACGTACTATTTAAAGACTATAATAGATACTAAGCTAAACTACCACATCCATAACAAAGAAATGCTGGCTATTATCTCTAGCTTTTAGCACTAGTATATATAGCTAGAGGGGACCCCTAAGCCTATTAAGGTAGTTTCAGATTATAAGGCCCTAGAATACTTTATAATAACCAAGGCCCTTATGGCCCGGTAGGCACGCTAGGCGGATATCCTATCTTAGTTTAACTTCTTAATTATATATAAACCAAGCGCTACAAACTATGCAAATGCTCTTATAAGGCGTAAATAAGACCTAGGTAACTAGATAGCTATAAAGATCTTATTATAGACCCAGATACTACTATAACTAGAGCACCTTAACCCCTAGATATAGGCAGAACTAAGTATAGACTTCTTAGGCGCCAAGATGTATCCTATTAACCCTTTAGGACTTGACTTAATTAATGAATTGCTATAGATAAACCGTACGGCCCCTTCTCTACAGGAGTACCGTAAAAAGGCAAAGAACATTATCAGCCTATAGTCCCTTAAAAATGGATTACTTAAGCATTAGAAACGGCTAGTAGTAGTAAAGGAACAGAATTTATAGACTTAGCTTATTACTAAAGTATATACCTAGGTCTCTACGGCCTACCCTAAAAAGAATAAGACCTATAAAATTATTAGTAACCGATATTACTAGCCCGGAATGGTTATAGATATTGACCGCTATATACAGAACTGCAATAACTGCTATAGGTCTATAATTCCGCGAGATAAGACTCTAGGACTATTAAAGCCACTCCTAATACTAGAACGCCCCTAGTAGTATATCTTTATAGACTTCTATAAGCTACCTATAGACCGTGACGGATATAATATAGTAATAATCCTAGTTAACCGTTTTGGTAAGCGCCCGTTTTTAATCCCCTATTATAAGGATATTAATGCTAAGGAGGTAGCCTAACTATATACCTATTATGTCTACCAAATTTACGGACTACTAGATACTATTATATCTAACTATAGGCTATAGTTTATATTGGCTTTCTAGAATAAGTTTACTTAGATTCTTAGCATTAAGCTAAAGCTTTCTACAGCATACCACCCCCAGATAGACGGTTAGACGGAGATTGTAAATTAATACCTAGACTAGAGACTCCGGCCCTTTGTTAACTACTTTTAGGATAACTAGGGCAAACTACTACCCCTAATAGACTACGCCTAGGTAACCCTACCCTATAACTCTATAGGGTTTGCACCTATTTAGCTAGAAATAGGATATTTACCCTATACTAGCTTTAACTGGAATAGACTAGAAGGCCCACAGACTATACGCAAAAAACTATCTTATAAGGAAGCCTAGCAATACGCCAAACGCCTAAAAGAAGCCTAGATGGTAGCCCATAAGAACCTAAAAAAGGCCTAAAAATCAATGGAACAGTAGGCAAATAAGCATAGGCGCGAGCCTAACTTTACCATAGATAATAGGGTCTGGGTTATAACAAAGAACTAGAAGACAGAATAGCCTAGCCGCAAGCTAGATTATAAAATAGTAGGACTATATAAGATCCTTAATAAAGAAGGCAACTTATATAAGGTCAAGCTCCTAAACTTAATTAAGGTTTACCCTATCTTTTTACTAGATAAGCTATAGAAGGCTATAAATAATCTACTACCTGGATAAAAGAATAAGCCTCCCCTACCAATTTAAGTTAATGGCAACAATAAATGGGAAGTTAATGAAATACTAGCCTATAAACTAGTATAAGGAACGCTACGATACTATATCCAATAGAAAGGCTACAATCTAGACCTAACCTAGTACCCCACCTAGAACTTTATAGGCTGCCCCTAAAGGCTTAAAGAATTTTATAACTAATACCCTAACAAACCTGGACCCCTAAAGTACCTCAACAAGTAGATGGAGTGCTAGTATAGCAAAGACAATAGGCTGCCTACCAAGTATAAAGACAAGAATACCCCATGGACATAACACGGATATACAAAGCCTGAGGGCAGGCTTTTTCGGAGGGGGGGGGTAATGTTACGGCGCTAGTGGAAAACGGTGGATCTTGGCAGACGTGGATTACGGTAGACGTGGGTTACGTAACTTAAGGACCGCATAAAATATCAAGCGGCGCTGCTATTCTTCTCCTTCCTTTCTCTAGCTTTGGATCCTTGTTTATAGACTACCAATTATACAGGCTTGCGCGTCCCTCTTGCCGTGCTCGTGCCTCAATTAACTAAGTCGCTAACACTCCTATGCGACAAATACAACTTTAATAAGTCTAGGTTTTGTATTAGAATAGGTGGCGCGTAGTAGATTATAATGCGAGTTTTAGATAATAAAAGATTGCACTCTATAAGTAAGATAAACCGCAATTTTGCTTTAGTGTTAGAGGCTATATCTAGTAATAGTATTGCGCTTAATCCAGCGGTTATTATTAAAGGTGCCTAAATTATACACTAACACCTTAATAATACAGATATACTAGATAGTTATATACTAGGTGTATAAACAAGAGGCTACTTAAACAACAATCTCACATTTAAATAGATTTAGCACTTTAATAAGTAAAGCGCGCGTTAACAAATAGGCGCGCATTAATTGCTATTACTTAATGGCTATAGATTATACCTTATAATAGAGCTAGCTTAATATTATAAAGAAAGGAATATTTATCTTTTAGCACTTCCGGCCTATATAAGCCACTTTTTACAACCTCTTAATATAGTATTATTCTAGCCGTATAAGCACTACCATTGGCATGCTATTAAGATGGCCGTCTAAATAAGCTACATAAACTTTAACACTATTAAGTTCCTGCACACTCTATACCATATTTAAGTCGCTATATTTAAACCCACATCTATTAAATTAGTATAGGAGAAAACTAGCCTTATTTTATATAATCCTAAGCTTATTTTAACCAAGTTGCGATATTAAACTACTGTTATACGCCCATCTACATCCCTACCTATAATACTAATTATCTAGCCTACACCTCTCCGGACGCCTATAATACTAAAATCTATTTCTTAAGCTATTAGCAAGCTTCGTAATTACGTATATAGATAGGACGCAAGGCACCAAGGCCCGTTATATAAGCTTATAAAGGGTACTAGTATTAATACCACGCTTCGCGCGTTAGCTAAAGAAGACCTATATAAAACATAGGCAGCGGTATAAGCGCGCACAAAGCGACAAAAAGGCAACCAACGTGTCGTCTCAAAGGGAGGCCTTATATCTGCTAAGGACGGACAACTTAAGGTATCACAGAGAGTCCACGCTAAGGCAGAGAAGGCAGCTAGAGCTGCTGCGCGTGCAATAAAGAAGCGGGCTGCTAAAAACGCCAAGCGGGCTGCTAAGGCCGCAGCGGCGCCAATTTTAGACAGAGAGTAGATAAAGACTATTGCATCAATTACTATACTACAAATATTAATATATCTATCTTGCACGTGGAGCTATACAGCTTCAAAGTTGTAAGGTGCGGGGCATGGCCCGTTGAGCTACGTGGCCCGTTGAGCTACGTAGGACTCTGAGGCGGAGCCGAAGAGTCCGTGGGGCGGATAGACGTGATTTTGCAATTCGGAAGACGGCGTAGGTTATTCCGACGCTAGCTAAAAAAAATCACGTCTGAGCTCGCTGAGGTAACAAAACTACCCTACCTTGAAACTTACTAGAATATACTCAAATTTATAGAGGATTTTGAATTAACAAACACCTCTAGATATCATTAAGGTGATAGGATAACGGAATATTTCTAGCAGCTTGAAGTTAGCAACATCCTCTAACAACTCATAGCCATGGCCACTCTTTCCCATCTTCCGCTGCGAGTTTAGAAAATAAAACACAAGTTGCCATTATGCTACGAGCTTCAGGTGCAGGCTCCTTCCAAAGGCCCAGTCACTGTATCTTATAATACATTTTGGTCACCCGAAAAGGCACGAAAACGGCCGCAACTCCTACAATCCGACCAGTACACCCCCATCCTGACGCCGGACTTTTACAGCGCCTTGATGCTTTGGAAAAACGGATTCTTCAACAGCTTCTCGTTCCCAGCAACCAACTCTCTCATCTTCTCCACTTGCTCCGACTTACTCAGCCCTTTCTCCTCCGCCTCTTGCTTCCACTTCACCAGGACCTCCTTCAGAAGTATACTGCCCTCCTCAACGTCCTCCTTTGACGCCTGCACAAAGTTCTCCTCATGCTTACCCGAGAAATCTTCTAGCTCATCTGCTTTTCGTTTCGCCATATTGATGACTTTCTGCGGGAACCGCACAAGCTCAGCAACGTGGATGCCGAAGGACTGGTCGCAGACGCCGGGCTCAACCTTGTAGAGAAGTGTTACCTCACGCTTGGCCTTAGAGCCATCAGCTGCCTCACTGATATGCGCCACAACATGGAGGTTCTGCACTTGAGGATAGGTATCAACGAGCGCAGTCAATTCGTGAAAATGGGTTGCAAAAAGCGCGAATGCGCCAATCTCCTTAACGATGTGCTCAGATATGGCCCAAGCCAGACCGAAGCCGTCGTAAGTACTGGTTCCACGGCCCAGCTCATCGATAATAATGAGAGACTCTTTCGTTGCGGATTTGAGAATATTCGCAGTCTCTAACATTTCGGCCATGAACGTTGATACACCCTTTAGTTGAGAGTCGCTCGCGCCTACTCTTGCAAGAATGCTGTCGAAAATGGTAAGCTCAGCATCGGAGCATGGCACGAAGCAACCAATTTGTGCCATCAGTGCAATAACCCCGATTTGTCGAATATAGGTAGATTTACCACCCATATTTGGTCCAGTAATAATAATGAACTCAGATGATCCACGCTCCAATGACACATCATTTGTGATGAAAGAAACATCATCCTGCATCTCCATACAAGGATGTCGAGCTTCTTTGAGGACCGTGTTACCGGTACCACGGGGATGCATTTTTGGTCTTGTGTAGGCGGTCGGTGCATGGATTGATACATGAGCAAAGCTGACTATAACGTCAAGATGCGCAAGGACGCCGGCCAATTTCTCGATTACTGGACAGTATGATGCTGTTGGGTGATTAGCAACACAGTAGTTAATAAGCCCACGCTAGACGATTCACCTTACCTGCAACATTAACTACTTCATTCACAAGGCCACTTTGTGTTCGATTGTAATTTTCAGAAAGCTGATCGAATTCTCTTCGTAATCCTTGAAGAGTAGATGTTGTGAAGAAAACGCCGTTCTTTTGCGTCGAGCATTCCTGATATTCCTTTTTGTTTCGAATGCATCCAGATTCCTGAGGGAGTCAGCGCATATTCACAGTAAGGGAAGGACAAGCTCACGTTTCGAGTCAACCGGAAACACCATCCATGAACCCTATGGTTTTCGAGGAACAATTTCTTATCAATTTCTTGATTGAGATCCTGGCCTACTCTCCCGTGCTCGGATTCCATATCGTGCTTGAGTCGATCTAACTTCTTGCGAATGGTTCGCAGACTATCATCGAACTCTGGTTTGATGATAAATTCGTGATTATCAAGTGCATCCAAGTCGACCGTTGTTTCAACCATTTCCTGTAACTTTGCCAAGCTGTCGGAATATTCCTAGGGCAGTCAGTTTAATCTAAGTCGGGCTAAGCTGGAAGTATGAGAACCTACTCTGAGCTTCACTGTATATTCAGCATCTAAAGGATCCCTATATTGCTCATCCATGACCGCCTCAAGCGTACCAAGAAATCCAGGAAGACGAATTGCAACTTGGTATGCTCTAACAACATCCTCAAGATTTGCCATCTTTCGTTGGAACTTCTTAGAAAGTCTGTAAAGATCCGGTATCGATCTCAGATGCTCTTCTTGCATTGTTTGCCTTAGTTCCGTATCCATCACAAATGCTTCTACCAACTGCTGCCTCCGCTCAATTTCCTCGTTATTCATGAGAGGCTGTTTTAGCCACTGCATTAGCAAGCGGCTGCCAACAGGAGTCTTGCAGTGGTTTAGTAAGCCGTAAAGACTCATGGTCTTTGATCCGTCTCTTGGGCCAGGCATAAGGTTGAGTGCCTTAAGAGCAGCAGCATCAAGCTTCATATATTGTGATAAGTCGTGTTGGTACAATTGGTATTGTCCAAAGTTAGAAGGGTCTGACATGACACCAAGATATTTGATCAGTGCCGCTGCAGATCCCATTGCCAACTTCAAATCTGTCTGTGGAAGAGTGCCGGCCGCTCGGTCATCCCGAAGGAGTCTGGTCAAGTCCTGCTCAATATCTTTCGTTCCAAAGTCGGCAAAACCCCTCTCTGAAACAGCGCAGCCACAGTTATCTGCGATTGTCCGTAGTTTATTGAGTTCAACATCTTTTCTCGTGCTGTCCGCCAGGATTAGGCATTCTTTCACTCCTAATTGGATGAGTAGTGACTCGAAGTTGGAGTATGAGTCGTTGTCAAGAAATTCACTAACGCCCAGTTCGCGAACACTAGCGTCCGCAAAACATACCCCGACGTTCCTTGCCTCGGAGGCTTTTGCTGTAACCTTGACTGCTAATATGATGGGTGCATTTTCAAGCTGGCCGCCGAGCTCATCCTCTATATCTTGAAGGTTCCCTGGCGATGCCTATACAACCATGAGCTTCTCTTCATTGTATAAATATTGTATTCCATACCTGCTTCGTCACTTTCCAATTCATTCGCCCGGATGATTCCCATATCTCTACACGCCTGCTCAACCTAAACAATGCCTCACGGAGGAAGTTACGAAATACAGTGACCGATAGGGTAACCGATTCGAGACCGGGTTCACGTCCTAATTGCCGGAGGACAGAAGTAGTGCGATAGACCTACTTGTAAATTAGCAGAACGCCTCTTTAATCGGCAAATAATACATACAGTCCGTGCAATGAATGTAGCGTCCTCTCCATGGGCCGTATAGTAATCACCTCTATCGAATATCCTCACGGTGTCGTCTCCTTTTGCAGGAAGGCCACGAAAGAACCTAATAAATCCCACCTCATCATCAACCTTGAGCTCAGGCCGGGAAGACATATTCAAGGCTGTCGTGGAAAGTGTCTCTAAGTAATTAAGTCTCCTCAATGGCTCTGTACGAGACTAAGTAGAGAGGCGATCAAGCTGGAGACGCGATATCGCGTTTTCTGCCACCGCCTTTACGACGCGAATTTCACATTCCCAGCCCTAGCAATTTTAGAGTTCCGAAGCTAAACCCTGCAGCATCCCGGTTTTTATGTCGACAATATGACTTCTACTCTTTGTGGAGGCGCTGTCCAGTTGATGGAGCTATAATTTTTCTACGCGAAACCCTATCAAGGCCAGTTTGCTATCTATGCCATCAACAGGATATCGCCCTGACAGTTTCGTCCCTTCATCGGCTAGGCTGAGTGATATAGCGCGATCCATGGACCATTCCGAGGACGGTGCGGTCACCAAAGCGATCTTATCTCTTAAAAAACCTGACGACATGTATAGATTCTAATATGCTCAAAATCTCAAGAAGTGTCAACAGAAATATTGAAGGTGGCTCGAAGAGCAAAGCGCGTTTGACATGAATTTTGCATTCTTGATTCCCAATATCCCTAATCAGCAAATATTAGTGTCGAACAAATTATGCTTAGATTAGCTGAATTTGATACGCATTGTTTCGATTCTGGTGTTCATGCACGGGCCTTCTTCACTTAGGATAGTGACAGCAATTGATAGACATTGAGCAGCTTAATTCAAAAATTCGCTGATGTTCGCCATACATGTAGAAAATAGGGATAGATAACCTGAAGCGTAGATTTACCCTGACCACGGGAGCAGACGCCTAAGGTAATCCACGACAAGATACTGGACGGCTACATTATCTCATTCATTTATCTTCGCCGAATACACTTCCTTGAAATCTACACTTGACAAGATTTGCATAACCCCAGATAAGATTGAAGATTAGGCCTACAGTTTATCTCAGTTGACTCATCCGCTTCGCCGAGGAATTTGAGGAGGCGGCTACCCCCTGCCCCGGCCCGCGCCACAGGAACTTATAAGCTAATCAAACGGTCGCTCCAACTCATGGGTACTTATTAGCC